>Ga0307414_10000307_pt1 | contig 28368 bp, 25 predicted proteins | sample DK1Ometagenome_FD_203804 | JGI IMG/M metagenome (GOLD analysis project Ga0307414, IMG submission 203804) | Maize rhizosphere microbial communities from greenhouse at UC Davis, California, United States - DK15-O-3 | ecosystem: Host-associated > Plants > Roots > Rhizosphere > Soil | place: USA... | reverse complement strand
AAATATATACACAAGTGATTCATTTTCTCCTTTTTATTCTGAAATTATATGAAAAAAGTGAAATGATTATCTGAAATGCCATCATTTAACAAAATAATTTATCACCAATCTTAGTTTTCATTTGCCGAGACCTGTAGATCGATGTTTATTCCTAAAGCTGACAAGTGTTTCTGATTATACACCATACTATTGACTTTTACCATTTCGGTGATGAAAAAGCGAATATTACATTAAACGAGTAGCTTATTTGACCCATAGAGAAATCTCCAATAAATTATGCCAATACGCTTAACATTTATTTTTCTTTTATTATTAGCCACTATATGGGATTGTCATGCGCAGATTCCTGGCTTTTTTATGAAGGAAGAAAAGCGTAAAGTTTCAATTCCTTTTCTCTCCTCTAACAGCCTGATCATCATCACTGTGGCCATCAATGGCAATACTCCTATAAATTTTTTGGTCGACACTGGAGTTAGATCCAACATCCTTTTCAGCAAAAAACTTGGAGATGCACTTGGTCTGGAGTATACACGGAGAATAAAATTGGTCGGCGCCGACGGTACAGATGATTTAATGGCTTCGGTATCTCCAATCAATCATTTTGATTTAGGTCCTGTAGAAGGAAAGCTCCAAAGCTTGCTGGTATTGGAAGAGGATTTTTTTGAATTGGAATCGGTGATAGGTGTCCCAGTATATGGTATCTTAGGGTACGAATTTTTCAAATACAATCCTGTCAAAATAGATTATGAAGAAGGTGTTCTTGACTTCTTTGAACCGAAAGCCATGAAGTGGAAACCGTTATTCTACCGAAAATGGAAAATGGAGATCGAAGATAGCAAGCCATATATTCGGGCTAAAGTGAAGCAAATTGAAGGACGTACACTTGAGCCAAAATTACTGATTGATACTGGTGCCAATCACGGTTTACTGCTGAACAGGGAAACGACCGATGAGATCAAAATGCCCCCTGAAAACATAGAAGCAGAGCTCGGACAGAGTTTGGGTGGCGTCTTATACGGTTTTGTGGGGAGAGTTGACTATCTCAAATTCGCAAACTTCAAGATGGAGGATGTATTGACTTCATATCCAGAGGAGACGGCATTCAGTTATGTGATAATAAGTTCTGGCAGACAAGGAAGCCTTGGAGCTGAGGTTTTGGGACGTACTAAACTTATTTTTGATTATCCGAGAAATCGACTGCTCGTAGCCAAAGCCGACAACTTTTATCAGCCCTTCGAGTATGATATGAGTGGTATTGTATTGAAAAAGGTGCCTAATGAGGACAACAGAATGTATGTTTCATCCCTGAGAAAGGGGTCACCAGCTGACTATGCAGGGATTAAACCCTTTGATGAGATCATGTCAATCAACAGTGTGCCTACCTTCATTTGGGAATTATCTGAAGTTACCAAGTTACTTCGATCTGAAGACGGTAAAGAAATTAAATTGGAAATCCGCCGCTATGAAGGGGATGATCTCACAAAGTGGGATGATTTCACCACCTCATTTACACTCAAAAAACAGATTTAAATTCTTTACCCGTGAATTGGGATAAAAAATGGATAATTTTGAGTTATTATTCAGGAAGAAAACAATTCACAATTTAATTTCGTGAATAAACAAGCATATAAAATTCAACGCTAAACATGAAAAAATTCTTAATTCCTATTTTGATTTTGGCCGTAGTGGGTATCTTCATTTATACCAAAGCGGTAGGGACGTACAACACTTTTGTCCAAAAGGAAGAGGTCATTAACGGTCAATGGGCTGAGGTGGAAACTCAATATCAAAGACGTTCTGATTTAATTCCAAACTTGGTGAATACCGTCAAGGGGTATGCTGACTTTGAGCAGGAAACGCTTACAGGTGTCATCGAAGCTCGCGCAAAGGCTACATCTGTGAATGTGGACCCTACGAACCTGACACCTGAGAAGCTGGCTGAATTTCAAGGAGCTCAGGATCAACTTTCCGGAGCTTTGGGCAGATTATTAGTCAGTGTAGAACGATATCCTGAATTGAAGGCCAATCAGAATTTCCTCGAACTACAGGCCCAACTTGAAGGGACAGAAAATCGCATTGCAGTAGCCAGACGTAACTTCAACCAATCAGTGCAGGATTATAATTCCAACCTTCGGACCTTCCCGAACAACCTCTTTGCAGGCTGGTATGGGTTTGAACAGAAAGGTTACTTCAAAGCTTCAGAAGGCTCAGAAAATGCACCAACTGTAGCATTTTAATATCCATCAACTATGGCGGAGAAACTATTTACTTCTGCAGATCGTGAGACAATTATAGCTGCCATCAAATCTGCAGAAGTTTCCACTTCCGGAGAAATCCAAGTTCATATCGAAAGCCACTGCAAGGGCGATGTTTTGGATCGTGCAGTAGTAGTCTTTGATAAACTAAAAATGCATCAGACTAAAGATCGAAACGGCGTACTGTTTTACCTTGCTGTAGAAGATAAGAAGTTTGCCATTTTGGGTGATTCAGGAATCAGTGCAGCTGTTCCGGATGATTTCTGGGAGAAAACTAAAGAACACATGGCCAGCAAATTCAAAGCAGGTCAATTCACACAGGGTCTGATTGATGGTATCCAACAAGCTGGTGAGCAACTTGGTGCGCATTTTCCTTATCAAGGAGATTCAGACATAAACGAACTTCCTGATGAGATTTCCTTTGGATCATAAGATCCTACCCTTATTACTAGTCTTTTTATTTAGTGCCGGTGTTTTAATTGGACAGGATTTTCCTCCTGCACCCAATCCACCAAAGTTGGTGAATGATTTCACCAATACCCTTACCCCATCAGAGCTTTCCAGCCTGGAATCCAAGCTGGTAGCTTACAATGATAGTACTTCCAGCCAAATTGCCATCGTCATGATGAAGTCTGTGGGGGAATATGATATTTCTGACTATGCATTTCAGCTTGGAGATGCCTGGGGAATAGGTGGAGGTGAGAATGACAATGGCCTCTTGATATTGGCCGCTATGGATGACCGTAAGGTGTTTATTGCCACAGGTTATGGGCTCGAAGGCGCAGTACCTGATGCTTTGGCAAAGCGTATTGTAGAAAATCTGATTCTCCCTAATTTTCGAAAGGAAGCCTATTACGAAGGACTTAATGAAGCAACAGATATGATTATCAAGCTTGCTTCCGGAGAATATAAAGCAGAAGACATTGAATCAAAAGGTAATCCGGGAGGGGCAATCCTTATGGTCTTGTTCTTCATTTTTATTTTTGTTGTCCTTCCACTGATAAAAAATCGCAATGACAACAACAACCATATGGGCGGCCGCGGGGGTGGAGTAGATCTTTGGACCACTATCATGCTGGCAAATATGCTTGGCGGCGGACGTGGGGGATCAGGTGGCGGTTTCGGTGGTGGCGGAGGTGGCTTCGGAGGATTTGGTGGCGGAAGCTTTGGAGGCGGTGGCGCCGGAGGAAGCTGGTAACAATTATAAACTAAAGAAAGCACCTTGATCATGAGGTGCTTTTTTTATGCCAACTTGTTGATAAATTAGAAAGAGAGGACAAAATAAATACGTAGAAAAGTAAGTATATATACGTAATTATTGGTATGTTAGCACAAGAATTTAATTCAAAATGATTTCAGTTTCAGAAGCTTTAGATTTAGTTAAAACGCACACAAGCAAACTGGCGCCGATAAAGATCCCGTTAGGTGATTCTTATGGCTCATTCTTGGCAGCCGCTATTTTAGCTCCAATTAGTTTGCCTTCGTTTCGCCAATCAGCTATGGATGGCTATGCTTTTAGAAGTGGGTCCGGTAGTACATTGGAGGTTATCGGTGAATGCAAAGCTGGAGATGCGATTGACTATGAGCTTCAACAGAATCAGGCAGTAAGGATATTCACAGGCGCCCGTGTCCCTCTTTCGGCTGACACCGTTGTCATTCAAGAGCATGTAGAAGTGGAAGGTACTAACATTACCATTCAACAGATGCCGGAAAAATCTGCCAACGTGCGGGAAATAGGCGAACAAATAACCGCTGGGGAGCAAGTTTTACAAGCAGGATCAAGAATAAATGAGGCCATAATTGGCTTCTTGGCCAGCTTTGGAATAAGTGAGGTTTTAGTCTTTAACAAACCCAAAATTACGCTCATAGTAACCGGTAACGAGCTGCAGGAGGTTGGAAAACCCCTGCAGCCTGGGGCCATTTATGAGAGCAATGCCATCATGCTGTCGGCTGCATTGAAGTCAAGGGGATTTGAAAAGGTGAGGATTCTAAACGTAAAAGATGATCTGGAGGCTACGAAAGAAGCCATTTCCGAAGGGTTGAATTCCGACCTGCTATTGATTTCTGGCGGCATATCGGTTGGGGATTATGACTTTGTCAAGGAAGGTTTGCTTGCAAATGATGTAGAAGAAATATTCTATAAAGTGAATCAAAAACCGGGGAAGCCACTGTGGTTCGGTAAAAGATCTCATACGCTTGTCTTTGCACTTCCCGGAAATCCTGCTTCTACGCTTACGTGTTTCCTTATCTATGCACTTTCAGCCCTGAAGATTATGTCAGGTAATCCTGATTATGATTTGAACTTTCAAAAAGGAACGCTGAAACATCGGACGTATAATAGATTTGGGAAGACGGTGTTCATGTTCGGCACTGAAGAAAATGGAGAATTGGAAGTGTTTGAAAAACAGGCATCCAGTATGTTGATCTCGTATGCCCTGGGTAATGCCCTGCTTTTGATTCCGGATGAGCGGGAAGTGCTTGAAGCGGGTGAAATAGTTCAATTTCTTCCAATCAACAGAAATTAACTTGAAGATGATGGGATATGGAAGATACTGACCTTTCGGCTTACATACTCTGTGGAGGAAAAAGCTCGCGGATGCAATCTGAGAAGGGACTGGTTTTCTATAATGGCAAACCTTTCATCCGTTGGATAATTGAAGCGGTAATGCCTATTACATCGACTATTATATTGGTTACCAGCAATGGAGCTTATAATTTAATTGGCCTGCCGATGATTGAAGACATCTATAAAAATAAAGGTCCCGTAGGCGGAATTTTTACCGCATTGAAGCATACCAAGTCGTCTCGAAATCTTATCCTCAGTTGTGATGTGCCAAAAATCACCACTGAATTATTGACTCTACTGACTACAGCATCACGGAAAGAAGATCCCCATGTTACATTTCTTAGTGATGGAGCAAATGATTATCCACTGATCGGTGTTTATAAGAAAAAGGCGGTCAACACCTTTGAAAGTGCGATCTTAATGGATAAGCTGAAGCTCTGTCCTTTGGTGAACGGAATTTCTCATCAGAAAATCGAGATTGGATCAAACCAGAAACTACTTGTTCAGAACATCAACAGCAAAGCAGATTTGTTGTCTTTAAACCAACTCAACCTATGAACTCGACAGTAGAAAAATATCCTAAAGTGACGCTGCTTGGCGCTGGGCCAGGCGATCCGGAATTATTGACTTTGAAAGGTCTAAAAGCCCTAAATGATGCGGATGTAGTACTTTATGATTCTTTGGTGAATGAAGAAATCCTGAAGTATGCTCATCGGGCATTGCTTGTGTATGTAGGCAAAAGGAAAGGAAATCATAGTCATTCGCAAGATGAAATTAATGAGCTGATTGTTCATTATGCACAAGAATATGGGCATGTGGTCCGGTTAAAAGGAGGGGATCCGTTCGTTTTTGGAAGAGGAAAAGAGGAAGAAATATATGCGCTGGAATCAGGAATAGAAACCAGCGTTATTCCTGGAATATCTTCATGCGTGGCAGTACCGGCAACATTGGGGATTCCTGTGACCAGCAGGGGAATTGCCGAAAGTTTCTGGGTAATCACTGGGACCAACAGTGCCCGTGAGCTTTCAAGAGATCTAGCTTTGGCAGCAAAGTCTTCAGCCACAGTGGTTGTACTAATGGGGATGGGCAAACTCGCAGAAATCGCGCAGCTATATTCGGCTGAGGGGAAATCGGAAACGCCAGTTGCAATAATTCAAGAAGGTACGGGGTCAGGACAGAAAGAAGTGGTGGGTAATATGGGAAATATTGAAGAAATATCCCGAAACAATGGGGTTTCATCACCTGCAGTGATAATTATTGGCGAGGTAGTTCATCTTGCAAGTGTACGGAAGCACGTGAGAGAAGAATGGTTTCTAGAGGATGAATTTATATTTCAGAACCTCAATACCTTACCATTTGTGAACTAATCTGGATCATCTGTATTAAATTGTGCGTATGATAAGGGTAAACTATTTTGGAAATATTGCTGAGGCCGCTCAAAGTGATTCAGAAACATTGGATCTAGAAACAGTGAGTGTGGAAGAATTGGTCGACTTATTAGATGCTAAGTATGGTATCCGGAAGTTCCAATTTCAGGTGGCGGTGAACAGGAAAATTATTCCCAAACAACAGAGCCTGAAGTTGACAGATCTGGACGAAATAGCTTTGCTGCCACCATTTTCTGGAGGATAATTGATGGAAAGATACCAACGACAGACCATACTTCCGGGAATCGGAACATCGGGGCAGCAAAAGCTGCTGAGCAGCAAAGTCTTGGTGGTAGGCGCAGGTGGATTAGGCTGTGCAGTTTTGCCGTATCTTACTGCTGCGGGAGTCGGTACTTTGGGGATTGTGGATGGTGACCAAGTAGAACTGAGCAATCTTCATCGGCAAGTATTATTTTCTGAGCAGTCGACTGGTGAATATAAAGTGTTGGAGGCACAAAAGGCCCTGAATGCTCAGAATTCGGCTATACACGTGAATACCTATCCGGAGTTTCTCACCGAAAATAATGTGGATAACTTGATTGCAGCATATGATCTGGTCATCGATGCCACAGACAATACAGAAGTGCGGTATACGCTGGATGAAGGGTGTAGAAAGGAGGGGAAGCCGATGATCTATGGCTCCATTTTCCGCTTCCAAGGTCAAGTTTCGGTATTTAATTATCAGGGTGGGCCTTCTTATCGGAGCCTTTTCCCAGCCGAAGAACAAAGCTTGTTGAATTGCGCTGAAGCGGGTGTACTGGGAACCACTGTGGGAATGATCGGCATGCTTCAGTCCAATGAAGCACTAAAGATAATCCTGGGAATAGGGGAAGTGCTTTCTGGTAAACTCCTTATTTATAACATGCTGAAAAATGATCAGCAAATCTTTGAGTTGGGTGATCCTAAAGAGCAAACAGATCAAAAAACAACTGAAAAAGTAACCCTAGTCTCTCCTGAAGATGCCTTGAAGGAGGGTACATTACTTTTGGATGTACGGGAATTAGGGGAAATACCTGTGATTTCAATTGAAAGCTGTATTCACATACCGCTTTCCGTTTTGGAGGATAACCTAAGTGAACTCTCTAAAGCCAAAATAATAACTGTTTTCTGCCAATCAGGTTCCCGAGCTATTTCGGCCGCCAAAATTCTAAAGAAAGCTGGGTTTCCTGAGGTAAGGGCTATTCGCGGCGGCGCACCCCAACTATCGCAAATTGAAAAGAAAGTAAAAACACATGAAAAAAGTATTTCTTGAAGGAGCCATATCCCCTGCATTTATAGCAGATTCAATTGCCAAGCATCAGGGCAAACATAGCATCGGTGCCCATTCTATTTTTCTTGGACAGGTACGTGCAGACGAAGTTGGAGATCATAAAGTGGTGGCTATTGAGTATACTACTTATGAAGAAATGGCCAATGAAAAGCTCCATGAAATCCGGGAGGAAGCATTTACAAAGTTTGACCTGACCTGCCTCCACATTTACCATAGTCTGGGAACGGTAAAAGTAGGAGAAATTTGCATCTTCGTATTTGTGTCATCGAAGCGAAGGAAACAAGTGTATGAGGCAACTGAATGGTTGGTAAATAAGGTGAAGGAGGAAGTGCCGATTTTTGGTAAGGAAATTTTGGAAAATGAAGACCATCAATGGAAAGTAAATAGCTGATCAATCGATAGGATTAAATGGTAGATATCACACATAAAATCACAACGCTTCGTGTTGCCAAAGCCAAGGCAATTGTACAGGTGAGCAAACCTGAAACTATTGTTGCTGTAGAGGAAGACCAAGTTCCAAAAGGAAATGTCTTCGAAATGGCAAAAGTGGCTGGACTTTTTGCAGTAAAAAATACCCATATCACGATCCCTGATTGCCATCCACTTCCGATAGAATATACGGCTGTGGAATATGAAATTCAGGGGCTGGAAATTCACATTTACATTACGGTGAAGACGGTCTACAAGACCGGCGTGGAAGTGGAAGCCATGCACGGGGCATCGGTGATTGCGTTGACCATGTATGATATGTTAAAGCCAATTGACAAGGGGATTGTAATCCGCGAGATAGGTTTGGTAGAGAAGAAAGGCGGTAAAAGCAGCTTTAAGCAGCAGAATGCCGACCAGATCAATGCAGCAGTAATTGTATGCTCGGATTCTGTATCCAAAGGAATCAAAGAAGATTCGGCAGGTAAGGCTATTATGGCAAAGCTGGAAACCATGGGTGTCGAAGTGTCCACTTACGAAATTATTCCTGACGAATTGGAGTTGATCCGACAGAAGGCGCTAACCTATGCAAATACGAATAAGTTGGTGATCTTCGCAGGGGGAACGGGACTTTCCAAAAGAGACGTGACACCTGAAGCTCTAGAACCACTACTAGAAAGAAGAATTCCGGGCATTGAAGAAGCGATCCGGAGTTATGGCCAGCGGATCATGCCTTATGCCATGCTCTCCAGATCTGTGGCAGGAACAATAGGCGACTGTATGGTCTTGGCATTGCCAGGCTCAACCAATGGCGCGAAGGAATCAATGGATGCAGTATTTCCACATTTACTACATGTATTTAAAGTGCTGAGAGGAACACAACATGATGGAAAAGACTGAAGAACTTCAAGTACTCAAAGATCAATTTGGTAGGAAACACGACTATCTCAGAATCTCTCTGATTGAGAAATGCAATCTGCGTTGCCAGTATTGCATGCCCGAGGAAGGGATTCCGTTGACTCCTTCCAAGTTTCTGATGAGTGCTTCGGAGATCGAAAGTCTTACCCGGACCTTTGTGGGTTTGGGAGTGAAAAAGATCCGGCTTACCGGTGGAGAACCATTGCTCCGAAAGGATTTTGAAGACATATTAGCGAGGATTTCTCAATTTCCAGTAGATATTTCCATTACCACTAATGGGATTTTAGCAGATCGATTTTTACCAATTTTCAAAGATCACGGGCTTCGAAAGGTAAATTTTAGCCTTGATACTTTACAAGAAGCCCGTTTTAAAGTCCTTACTCGTCGTTCTGGCTTTGAAAAAACCATGGATAATCTTACCCTTTTTATCCAAGAAGGATTTGAGGTGAAGATGAACATTGTGCTGATGAAAGGCCTGAATTCTGATGAGATCGTGGATTTTGTCAGGTTCACGAAGGATCAGCGGATTTCTGCCCGGTTTATAGAGTTTATGCCGTTTGATGGAAATAAATGGGACCGCTCGAAGATGGTGTCAGAACAGGAAATCCTTTCTGCTGTACGGTCTGAATTTGGGGAAGATCTGATTTCCTTGCCCGATGAGCAAAATCTTACTGCCAGAAGATTTCAGATTAAAGGTTTCCAGGGAGATTTTGGAATTATCAGTTCGGTGACCAACCCATTTTGTGGGACTTGCAACCGGATCCGTTTGACGGCTAACGGGCGCATTAAAAACTGCCTTTTTTCTAATCAGGAAACTGATTTGCTGACGGCTTTGCGAGCTGGAGAAGATGTGGAAAAGCTGATTTTAGAGTCCATATACCATAAGAAAGCGGTTAGATCCGGTATGGATAACCTGGAGAAACTAGCTGACCCGTCACTTCATTCTGATAACCGGAGCATGATTACGATAGGGGGGTGAGAATTCTCACTTAATTTTTCTCTTTATTACCAGTAGGGATTGTTTTCACTGTGTGTCCACGGATGGATCAGGTGCTCCTATTTTGTAATGTTTTTATAAGTTAACAATCTTGGATTCACAATCACCTGCACCCAGCCCCAGTTGTTGGTATTGTCCGGGCTTATCCCTCCCTTGATTACACTCATGCTTTCTGTAGCAAATAGCTGAGAATAACCAGCGGCCACTTGGATGTTTTTGGAAATGGTTTTTGAGAAAACCATGTCTATTTCTGCTCCCAATCCTTTATCAATGTCATTAAGTAAATCAGCATTCGCTGTAAAATAATGTCCATTGATTGCGAGGTTGGACTTCTCTCCGGTAGCAATTTGAACTTTTCCATACAGATCATTCAAGCCGACAGAATTTGCGTGATTCCCGACGTAGAAATAATCCATCAAACCGTTGAATTTGTGGTTGGTTCCATATAAGGGGAAGAATGATTTGTTTTTATTTTCACCTACTTGATCTGTTCCGCTCAATGATTCAAAGCCAATTATATAAGCGACTTTACCCGGCTTATACTTAAGTTCGAGCATATATTGATAGGCTGTCAAATCTGAAGTGGCATTTGCTTGACCAGTTTGCAGATAAGTGGAGCCGGACACCTTCAGGAATGCTGCTGGGAACGTAAAGTAGGTCCCAGTAGTCTGCCGGTTATACACTCCATCCGTTTGTGGGACAGGATCGCTGGTATATTTTTGGAACCCATTGTTCATAAACAAAAAGCTAAATGAAGCGTTATCCCAGGTTTTTGTCAAATGAGCCAGCTGCATGGTTTTATAGGAAAATCCTCCGGTGATGGTATAATCGGTCCCAAGGTTCTTTTGATCTTGTTGATTATAAGCAAATTCAATATCCAGTTCAAATTTTTCTTTAGCATATTGGATCATAGCTGCATCATGAAATCTCCCCTGCATGGACCAATCTGCCTCTCCAAGGATACGCTGATCGTCATAAGAAATCACCTGACGCCCGAGTTTGAAAGCCCAGTTTGGGGCAAAAGAATAACGAAGCCAGCCCTGAAAAAGCCCAAAGGAATCATTGCCATCTGCTGCATTCAGCTGCTGCGTATCACCCCAAGTACTCACATCCTGAATACTCATATATATCTGAAGCTTATCATCAGTATATCCCAGATTCAATCTGGAACGTTGGGTCACAAAAACAGCAGGTTTGGCATCATCCGGAAAAAGATTTCCATAGCCATGGCGATATTCAAATCTTGGCCGGATATCAGCGTCAAGTGTAAACTCTTGCCCCTGTGCAAGCTTTCCAAATGCCACGATCAAGAATAGTAGGGTAAAAATTTTTTTCATTATCCCGGAAATAAAGGTTTTTACTTAGTTTGGTTTACTAAGTACTGCTTCTGGAGAAGCAGCACAACAGCGAAGCAGCACAACAGCACTGATCACTGAAATAGGCACATCCATCTTCAACCACTGCCGAAACAAGATGACTGAAAACTGACCACTGAGACTCATTTTTATTCTACCAGCTTTTCAAATACCTTCTTGATAAACTTGGCCTTAGGAGCTTCACACAAAGAACACTGATAATCAGCAGGCAACTCCTCAAATGGCGTCAATGGGGCTATACTTTGGGTGGAATCACCATACAAAGGATCATAAAGCGTGAGGCAATCTGAACACTGATAAACTTCCGTCTTTACAGTTTCTTTGGCAGCCAAGACTTTCTTAGAACCTTCCGGCTTCTTCCCCAGTTGTTCAAAGTACATTCTGCTCAGCTCGATGAGCAGTCCGGACAATTCTGTTTTGTCCACCTCTTGCACATACACAATGTACTGTTGTGTATTTGGATCAAAATTCTTCGCATAAAGAAGATTATAGGTGTTTCTGATTTTGATTCCATCCAACCCTGGCGGCTGATTTTTTTCGATGATTATTGAAGTGAAATAGTACGCTTTCCGGGTATAATCGGTAATTCCGAAAGTCAAGCCATATGTGCTGATATCTCTGGAATCAAAATCGTTCACCAGATACTCCTTGAGTTTAAGTGCTGATTTATTATTGACGGGAAGATGCCAGTTCAATTCTAGCATTGAATGACGTACATTGATCCCATATCGCCCAAGCAACCTTTCCCATTCAATTTTAGTGTTTTCTGGGATTCCCTTGATAATGATGGATTTCCACGGGGTGATGGAAATTTTACCGATCCGACTATCTGCGCAGAGATCGCATAGTACTTTCAGGAAATCAATGTAATACTTATTATTCCTCCAATATAAACCAAGCCAATAACGGTCGTTTCCTACACGGTTAATTCCTTCATAATATGGAAAGGGATAAAAAGGTACTTCCAGTGCCTTATCCACGGTACGATTGTTAGAATCCACCGCATCATTTACCAGCTCAAACAGAACCTCCACCGTCTCCGGCTCTTCTTGGAGTATGTCTTCAATAGCACCTGCTACTTTTGACATATCCCAACTGAAAATAAGCGCAGGATACATCATTGTATCCTCCCACTCAGGAAGGCGAACATATAAATACCAATAATCCTCATGCTCCGACGCGATGAAGTTCAAGTGTCCGGTGAAGAGTGGAACCAATCGTTGTTTAGGGTCTGTAATGTTAATTTTCAGATTTGGAGAAACGCGGAACTGTTCAAGAATATAGAGGTACCGATCTCCGGTAAGCCAGGGTGTATTTGGAAAAATATCTGCCGATACATAAGAAGAGACAATATTTTCAGCCCCTGTTTCTTCCGGAGAAATGATCTGAAATTTATCTTGAGCGTCAATTTCCAGCATATTGTCCTCCTTTATAAAAAGGATATCCTGCCGGGAGCCCAAAGAAATGGTGTCCAGACCTGCGCTTTCAGCTAATTCTAAAATCTGCTTCAGCTCTGCGGGAGATAATACGCCGCCTTTCACCACTACTCTTGAATACGTCTGTTTCATATGATTATAATTGTTTTTCAGCGGCCATGACTTGTCCCGACAAAATCGGGATAGCCTGTCTCGAACTCAATTCGGGAGAATCTCGCATGGTGAATAATCATTCCGATGTCTGAAGCTCTCGTCACGCCTGTATGCCTCAGACAGGCTCGATTTCATGCCGGTACTTTTGATTGGTGAAGAATTTCCCTCACTTCTGTTTTACAACTTCCACAGCCCAATCCAGCGCCCGTTTCCTGGCAAAGTGCAGTGAAATCCGTACATCCACCTGCTATTGCTTCCTTTATATTTCCTTCTCCCACCCGGCTACAACTACAGACTAACTTCCCAATAACCGGTCGGGTATCTGAAGATCCCATGAGCAAAGACTTTCGTTTTTCGGACAGCTCAATTTTGTTTTCGATCAATGACTTAAATTCTGCAAACTCATTCTTGTCGCCCATCAATACCGCACCGATCAGCAGATCATCCTTAACGATGCACTTCTTATAATACCGTCGCTTCATGTCGGTAAAAATCACTTCTTCATAGCTGTCATCATTCTCCGGAATACTGATGTCTCCAATACTGCAAAGTTCAAGATCCCTGAACTTCAGGATGTTCATCAATACAGAACCAGAATATATACTGCTCACATCGCCAGCTATGTAGTTTGCCAATACCATGGCTTGTTCCTCTGCCGCAGAGGTGATTCCAAAGAGCTGATTCTCGAATTCGGCAATTTCTCCAATAGCGAAAATGTTCGGAAAATTGGTTTGTAAATGCTGGTTTACTTTGATGCCCCGGCCGCAATGAAGTCCACTGTCCCGGGCAATCTTGATATTCGGCTGTGTACCAATAGCATACACGACGGCATTGGCCTGAATTATTTTTCCACTCTTCAAGGTGATGGAAAGGGACTTTTGTTCCTCATTGTCAAAAACCGTACTGACCTCATTATCAAAATACACGTGAATACCGCGCTCCTGTACATCCAATGAGAGTAGCTTGCTGGAAACTTCATCCAGTTGCCGCTCCATTAATCTCGAGGCCCGCTGTACAATTGTTACTTTCACATGATTGTGCTGTAAAGCTGCCGCAAGTTCAAGACCCAGTAATCCACCTCCGATGATCACGACATGTTGGTTTTCAGGAGGCAAGTTGGTAGCATCCAGATAGCTTTTGAACCTGTCTGCGTCAAGTTTATTCCGCATGGTGAATCTACCGGGCAGGTCTAACTGCGCATCTTTTGGTATGAAAGCGCGACTCCCAGTGGCCAGGATCAGCTTGTCGTATGAATACACTTGTCCGTTATTATCTACCACAACCTGCTTTTCAGGAACGATTTGTTCAATGGAAAGTCCGGTATTCAGGTTGATTTTTAACTTCTTAAGTTCCTGTTCCTTGATCTTCTGTAACTGCTCCCAAGTCAATTCCTCCGTCACATATTCTGGCAATAGTACCCTATTGTAAAACGGATGTGGTTCTTTGGAGAAAACCTGGATTTGATCAGATTCATTGTGCTCGCGGTAATTTTGGATAAACCTGAATGCTGCTGCGCCAGCTCCTACGACAATTATTTTCTCTGGAGCTTTCTGGTACTTGGATACCGAGACTCTTGTAAATTTGAAATCCGGTTCTTTTGATTGCGGGTCGACGACCGTGTTAGTAAGATTGTTTGCCCGGTTTAGATCACTTTGCAACTGCTTGCCCCAATGCATCGGAAGAAAAACGACTCCTTCCCGGATACTATCGGATAGCTTTGCCTTGACCCGTACCACCCCATTTTTGCTTTTGACTTCCACCACATCGCCATCTTTGACTTTGTCCAAGTAGGCATCTATGGGATTGATCTCCAGAACGGGATGCGGATAATGCGTGCGAAGACGGGATACTTTCCCAGTTTTCGTCATGGTATGCCATTGATCACGAACCCGCCCAGTGGTGAGAATTAACGGATATTCTTTCGTTGGTTTATCAGATGTGTTTTCTATTTGGGCGGGAATATTGAAAACTGCTTTCTGCGAAGGAGTATAGAATTTATGGTCGGCAAATAGCCTGGATGTTCCCAGATGCCTGTATTCTGGCACAGGCCATTGGAATGTTCCCTCATTCTTGAGCCGATCATAATTGAGAAAAGAGATATCGATAGTTGTGCCCTTCGTCATGGCACAATACTCTTCATAGATTTCCTCGGTATTATTGAAATTGAACCCACGAAAGCCCATTCTTTTAGCAAAATCGCAAAGGATATTGACGTCCGGTCGCGCCTCACCTGGTGGATTAATGCCTTTGGAAAGGTAAGAGATACGTCGTTCAGAATTAGTCATCGTACCCTCTTTTTCCAACCAACCTGCTGCAGGAAGTACCAGATCGGCATATTCTAGCGTGTCGGCTTTGTGGGAAATATCCTGGACCACGACAAATTTTGCATTTTGAAGCGCTTTCTCAATTCTTTTGGAATTTGGCATACTTACCAGAGGATTCGTACAAATGATCCATATAGCTTTCATCTCTCCACTTTCCAATGCATCAAACATCTCAGTTGCCGAAAGTCCCGGCTCAGGAGAAATCTCATTTACTCCCCAAAAATTTGCTACTTCCTGCCGGTGTACTGGATTATTCAGCTCCTTGTGCACCGCCAGCAAACTGGCCATTCCACCTACTTCCCGACCTCCCATTGCATTTGGCTGGCCCGTCAATGAGAAAGGTCCATTGCCAGGTTTACCTATCCGACCTGTTACCAGCGATAGATTCAGCAGCGAAAAATTCTTATCTGTGCCGATGGCACTTTGATTCAGTCCCATTGCCCACATGCTGATGAAGCCTCTGGACTCCCCGATAATCTCAGCCACTCTTTTGATATCGTCTACGGGAATTCCACAGAGTTTGGAAGCCTCCTTCAGGGAAGTGGCCATCACCTGCTTACGGTACTTTAAGTAATTTTCAGTGTGGCTTTCTATAAACTCTTTATCCGCAAGACCAATATCAATTATCCGTTTCCCGATGGCATTGTACAAAATGATATCTGTTCCCGGTATAATTTGAAGATGGATGTCTGCGAAGCTGGCAGAATCTGTTTTTCTGGGATCCACCACGATAATCTTCACATTTGGATTCTTCTCCTTGTGCTTTTCCAATCTGCGAAAAAGTATGGGGTGGCACCAAGCTGGATTCGCACCGGCAATCAGGAATGCATCTGCCAATTCAATATCTGCATAAGAAATAGGCACGGCATCTTCCCCAAAGGTCTTCTTATAAGCAACTACAGCTGAACTCATACACAATCGACTGTTGGTGTCAATATTGTTTGTACCCAAAAAGCCCTTGGTAAGCTTGTTTACAATGTAATATTCCTCTGTCAGGCATTGCCCGGAAACGTAGAATCCCACGCTGTTAGGCCCATACTTTTGGATCAAAGACTTGAAAACCCCTGCAGCTCTATCCAGTGCATCATCCCAACTGACCCGCTCCCGGGGATGGGATCTACTCCAGCGCATCTCCGGATACAAAATCCTATCAGTAGTATCATTTACGACATAATGGAGGTTCATGCCTTTGGAACATAGCATGCCCTGGTTTACCGGATGATCTTTGTCCCCTTCTACCGAAACTTTTTGATGAGCGTCTACACCTGCGACGATTCCACATCCGACACCGCAATAGGAACAGGTGGTTTTAACTTTTTTAGCTGGGATCACTGCTCAGGAGTTACAATAAGAGATAAGTTGAGAACAAAAAAGCTCATCAGGACAAACCAGAATCAATCACAGAAGAGCTTTTTGCATATAGTTTACAAGTTAATTATCTATTCGCACTAATTCTGGCTGAAGTTTGCCTAACTCTACTTCTGCTACCTTTTCATCTTCAGTACTGAACCGAATAGCGAGGGCTACCACTCCAGAAACAACTATCAATCCCCCAATTACTAAATATCCGGCAGAAACGGCGCTTGCTGCCGCTGCTGATTGTGCCGCTGCTGCCGCTTCTGGGGATAATGATTCACTTGCAATAAGTGCCGCCTTCTCCGCCACTGCAGATTTAGAACTTAAGAAAAGAGCGGCCAGGAAGGCCCCAAAATTTCCTCCCGCTCCCACAATCCCCGAAATAGACCCAATTGCTTTTCGGTTGACAAATGGGACTACAGAAAAAGTTGCCCCTTCTGCCATCTGCACAGTAAGGCTGAAGGCGACCAAAAGAGCAAATCCTATGAAGATACTGGTAGAAAGTGAGAACAGACTGAGCATCAGTCCTTCTGCAATGAGAATGGCTGCCAAGAACCATACCCGCCCTTTAAGTCCTTTCGTCTTTCCAAATTTATCCCCAAAGAAGCCCCCCAACGTCCGCGCAAAAATGTTCATCAAAGCAAAAGACAGGACAATATTGCCAGCCGTGATCCGCTCCAGCTGAAATGTATTCTGCAAGTAATCATCCATCGTCCCATAGACGGTCAGTTCAATACCGAAACAGGCTGCATAAACTATAAAAAGTAACCAAACACGGTAGTCTTTTACCGCTTCCAAAAATCCCACCTTATCTTTTTTGGTAGAAGGGACTTGCATTCCACGTGCCGCCAATTCTTTAAAGTTGCCTGCTGGAGTGTCTTTGGTGAAGTAATAATAGACCAGTCCCATCGTGAAACATAGAATACCTGCTATTACCATAGAATATCTCCATGCATCTGCCTCCGCTATCCCAAGTCCTATCACCACCGCAGCTATGATGGGCATGCCCAATCTATTCGCGCCTCCGCCTAAGTTGCCCCATCCGGCGGAAGTAGCATTTGCAGTACCGACTATATTAGAAGCAAACATCAGGGAGGTATGAACTTGTGTGATTACAAATGAAGCTCCTATAAAACCTGTCAGCAGTCGACAGATGTAAAACTGCATCGGCGTCTGCACCAGCCCACTACAGATTACAGGAATTGATCCCAGAATCAACAGCCAAGTGTAGCAAATCCGTGGCCCGTACTTATCGCATAGTTTTCCAATGAGTAATCGGGCAAAAACAGTTCCTGCCACAGCTAAAACGGTAGCGTTCCATTTCTGTGCAGGAGTAAGTCCGAGATCTTTCACTACATCTGGCATGAACGGCACGATGCCGAACCAAGCAAAGAAGCAAATGAAGAATGCGATGGAAGTGATCCAAAAAGTTCGGATAGGAACTGTCTGGATAGCTAAAAGATTTAATTTTGTGGCTTTGTGTGTAAGTAGTGGCTCCATAATACTTATATTTATCTGTGCTGAAATTAAGTATAATTACGTAATTATAGTATACAATACGTAATTAATTTAGCCAGAAAAGTAAAAAACCTGACTGAATTGATTTCAGACGGGTTTTATACTACGTATTATTATAGATTACTTCTTTGTATTCCCTTAGATTAGGTTCAATTCCCTTGACTTGGTAGTCAGTTCTACCAGATTCTTCACGTTCATTTTTTTCATCAGGTTGAACCGGTGAACTTCCGCTGTCCTTTTGCTGATTTGCAATTCGTCAGCAATTTCATTGTTTCCTTTTCCCTGTAGAATCAGTTCCAATATTTGTTTCTCGCGATTGGTGAGGTTTGCCAGTTCCTCCGGGGGCATTTCTGATTTGCTAGGGGCTTTGGCTTTTCCATTTACAAAATTATTGATGATATAGGCAGAAACATCCCCAGCAAAGAATTTCCCTCCGCTCGCAATGGTGTGCAGCGCCTTGATGAATTCACTTTTTGAGGATCCTTTGAGCAAATATCCATCTGCCCCAGCTTGAATTGCTTCTACTACGTACTCTTCCGAATCATGCATGGAAAGCACCAACTTCTTAATATGGGGAAATGAGCTGGTCATTTCTTTGACCACTTCCAGCCCGTTCATCTGCGGCATTCGGATATCCACAATCAATAAATCTGGGTTGCGAAGGGCTATTACAGCCAATGCCTCTTTCCCATCAGACGCTTCGTCAACAACCTGAAACTCTTCTTCACTTTCCAACAAGGACTTAATTCCATCCCGGACCAACTCATGGTCATCTGCTAAAACTATCTTTATTGGGTTCATAAACGGGTTTAACTAGTACGTAGTAAAGAAACAGAATTTACGTATAAAAATCTAGTAAATCTAAGGGGTTGTCTAAAGTTCAGTCTCTGGATTCTAAATTTTAATATTTGCCCTTAATTGTCTTTTCGAGGTGAACGGAGGTTTTCTGGCAAAAATTAGAACAAATGTGGTTGAGGAGAATTGAATGCAAAGCGTCCTGTTTTTATGCCTTGTCTGCAAGCGTTTTCACCCTGCATCTCTAATTTCAGAAACAATATCCGTTGTTAAAATCCAATCAATTCCCTTCTTTGATAATCCTTTAATTAATCTTTTATCGCCAGTCCATAACGGCGATTCTAATTCTAAAGCAAGAGCGATAAAGGGTGTATCAAATTCATCAACATTTTTAGTCAGTTCATAAGCTTTTTCAAAAGTGGATTTTCGAATTGAATCTAAATCGATTAAGTCTATTTTTTTGAATAGGTTTAATTGCAAAAAGCTAAGTTCTTTCTCAGTATAACCACTCAATTTTAAAAGCTTTTCTTTATGATTTTCGAATTCTTCAAGTACAAAAGTTGGAGAGTAGAAATCGAAAGTGTTGTATGAGTTAAGTAAAAGGTCACTGATTTTTCCATTTGGACTTAACAGACCACTGAAAATTATATTAGTATCAACAACAAGTTTCACTTGACGAAGCGACTTTTATTTTTGTTCCACCAGGATTCTTTGGATTTTTTTGCCAGTTCATCAATATTTTCTTTTGAAGCTTTGCTTTTCGAAGCTATTTCTCGGAATTTCACATAATCCAAAATTCGTTGAAGTCCGATCAAATCAGTTTCTGACGATAATCTGATTAGTATTTCTTTATTTGTTCTTTCAATCTGCATGTTTAAAAATACTCAATTTTTATTATTGAATCTGAATCTTTCTTGTAATTTTCCTAAGGATTTGCAGCGGCTGGACTTCCTTATTGTCTTAGCTTTATGAAAGTTACTTTCTTCACGTGATACTTGGTCGAGACTCTTGTCTTCGGATAACGTAATCAAGCTAAAGAATTAAGACCCGTAAAAAAAGGAATGGTCTATTTTATGTAGGTTGTCGTCGTCATAGTCTTGCCACTAGCTTATTTGTTGTTACAGTACTGGCTCTATATGCCATTAATCTGCTTTTGACGGGGCATCTATTTTTCAGGAATCCTTCAGTATTTCATTGTTCGTTTTTCGACGTATAGTAAACTGTGATTTCCACTGCCCGATTTCAACTTAAAGGCACATTTAGCGTCACTTTGGTTCCTTCGTTGGGCGATGAATTGATGAATAGTCTGCCATTGATGTACTTCACACGTTCCTTCATAAAGGTCAGTCCCATTCCACCCTCTTTATCTGGCTTAGCTTTAAGTGTTGATTTATCGAAGCCTTTCCCATTATCATCCACAATAATGCTGAGAATATTTTGACTGTGGGAGATCGTGACAATAATATGTGAGGACTCCGCATATTTGATGGCATTATTGATCGCCTCTTGCGTGATGCGGTAGAGGTTGATCTCAATCAGGGAATCCATCCGCTGATTGAAATCCGATTTATTGAAGAGGACTATATCTTTTCCCGTAAGTTTGGAAAGTTCCTGTGTCAGTTCTGTCAATGCCGGCACAATGCCATAATCCTTTAGTTCTGGAGGCGTAAGATTGAAGGTAGCCGTTCGCACCCCTTTGATAATGTTGGAAGTGAGCTCCTTGAGTTTGGTGATTTTGACCGCAGCCTTCTCCGGGTCCGATGGATCCACACTTTCAAGCAGGTACTTCAGTCCGGTGAGCATCTGCCCAATCCCATCATGTATATCTTTGGCAATCCGGTTCTGCTCATTTTCCTGGTTCTCAATGATCTGCCGGGAAACTACCTTTTGTTGTTGGATTTTCTCTTCAAAGCTCTCTTTGGTCAGGCGCTCCACTTCTTCCATGACTTCTTTTCGCTTGGTGATGTCCAAGCAGATGAGAATCAGCTCCTGCTTGTCCTCCGCAGAGTTAAATGGTGTCATGGACACATCCAGCCAGATGTCTTCTCCGGACCGGGTGGTAGTTTTCAATTCACCTTGCCAACCGGACTTCTTATTCTCCGATATAATCCGGTCTATCGTCAATTGTTCATTTTCCTGGGTGGAAAGAACTTCTGAAATTTTAGCATTTATGTTGAACTTCTGAAATTTGTACAGACGGCTAAACTTCTCTCCCATATGTGTGATATACCCTTCTGGAGTGATCCTGGCAAATAGTAGGATCTGATCCATGGATTGGCTAAGAACCCGCAGTTCACGGACGGTCTTTTCCTTTGATTGGGATAGAATATCAGCATTTTTGGCCATCTGGATAGCCTTTTTTTCCGCTTCCATCAGTTCATGAATACTTTGTTTCATTGCTTTTGCCGAAGGCCAAAAAATTATCAGGAACTCTCCCACCAGTACCAGTAAAGTGAATACCGTGATCAGTAATTCCAATCGCTGAAGGCTGGAAACTTTTTCTTTTGCTTCCAGATCATACTGATTGACGATCTGGTCCATTTTGGACAAGAAACCAGTTGCCTTGGTACCAATGATTGTCAGCTGATTATTCAGAGCAGTGGAATCTTCCGGTGTACTTGATTTCAGAATAAGAAAATGCTTTGTAGCTTCCCCCACTTCCTGAAATTCAGGATTGATCTCCTCAAACATTCCGGTGATTTCGGGGCTATTGAGGACATCAAAACCAGTGGATTCATCCCCAAACTGTAGGAGCTGATGTGCATTTTCCCATCGGGACAGCGTATGCTTGATGCTGTCACTAAGCTTGCCTATTTCAGGTTGGCTACTAGTCGAGGCAAGCAACAATACTTCCTTGTGCAGCTTCTGGCTGAGCATCCGCTGTCTACCGGCTACGTTTACGAGCCGGCTGTCATTCTCTTGGTCCTTCAGATATTGGTGGATGAGAATCTGGCTGGCGATCAGGGAGATGGCTATTGCTCCCAAAGCAATCAGGTAAAGTCGGCGGAGACGATTAAAAGTATCTTGATCCAGCGATCGGGGTGTACCGGTCATTTCGTTAAGTAATGGCTTCTTTGACTAATTCTAAGCTTGATGGGGAAAGTGGGAGTTGTAAAGCAGCCCGGTGTCCTTTTTCAGACATTTTTGCCCAGGTTTTTTGAAGGATGTCAATGATTTTGGCAGGCTCATGCTTAGCGGCAAACTCTTCGAAGTAGTATTCCAGAAATACCAAGCAGATCACATCCTCCATAGTTTGTGTATCAGGATCTGTTTTCAGCTGCTTTTTTCGGATCAGAAATTTGGTCCGCTCTATTGTTTCTTCTTCGTAACCTGCTTCTTCCAAAATTTGACCAGCCATTTCCGCATGCATTTTCTTCAGTTCTTCCCTCCATCTAAGGTATCCTACACGGTCCATCGGAAACTCGGATCTTGGAATCTTCCATCTTGCAATGTGCTGTGCCCTTACAGCCAGCCGCATGGCTTCGGACGATCCGGGATCAAATTGGTTAAGTTTGTCAGTCATCCGAATGGAGTACAACAGTTCTTTTGCAATCTCTTTTCCCGCTACTATTTCTTTACTTGGGTCTTCCGCATTGACCTGATCAATCAATGAGATTGCTTTCTGGAATTTGCTCATGTGTGAAGTTGGATTAATCTACGAATCCAATATAGACATTTCCCTCCTGAATCCTGACCGGATAGGTCGCAATACTATATTCTTCACCATTCAAATTATGACCATCTTCCAGAGAAAATGTCTTCTTATGCAGCGGACAGGCTACTTTTGGAATACCTTGCGAATCTCCGATCATACCTCTGGACAGCACCATTTCCATCTTATGCGGACATAAGTTTTGACAGGCATACCATGAATTTGTTCGGGTGAAATAATACACTGCGATCTGCTTTGAATTGTACTTCACGCATGCACCTGCATTCTCTGGAAAGTCATCTGTATGACCAACTTTAACCCAATTAATGGCATGTTGGGGGGTGACTGTCTGATAGCTTTTTAATAGTTCTTCCATTGTATTACGTATTGCGTTACCAAGGTCTGGGCATCTTTTGTTCTCTCATCGGTACAAATTCCAGATGATCATCAGGTTCGTCAGAATTGACAAACGGTTTAAATCTCTTCAGCATCTGTGGATCTTCAATAGCCTCTTTCCATTCGCAGGCATAACGCTGTACCAATTCTTCCATTTCTGCCTCAAGTTCCTCGCCAATGCCAAGGCTGTCTTCCACCACTACTTTCTTCAAGTAGTCAATCCCTCCCTCCAGCTTGTCCAGCCAAGGGGCCGTACGCTGTAGAGGAGCGGCTGTGCGGATGTAATAAATGAGAAACCGATCCAAGTACCTGATACAAGTATCATCATCCAGTTGCTCAGCAAGAAGAATCGCATGTTTAGGATTTGCTCCGCCATTTCCACAGACGTACAGGTTCCAGCCACCTTCCACGGCGATCACCCCAAAGTCCTTTCCTCTAGCTTCGGCACATTCGCGAATGCACCCAGATACTCCTCCTTTGAGTTTATGGGGAGAACGGAGTCCTTTGTAGCGCTCTTCAATCCGGATAGCAAAACTTACGCTATCGTGCATCCCAAATCGACACCAGGTAGACCCAACACAACTTTTGACAGTTCGTAATGATTTGCCATAGGCATGACCACTTTCAAATCCAGCGTCAATCAGTTCTTTCCAGATCATCGGAAGCTCATGAAGCTGTGCGCCAAACAGATCAATCCGCTGCCCTCCCGTGATCTTGGTGTAGAGGTCATATTTCTTGGCTACTTCCCCTAACACCATCAATTTCTGTGGGGTGATCTCACCTCCAGGTACACGAGGCACCACTGAATAGGTGCCATTTCGTTGGATATTGGCCAGGAACCTGTCATTGGAATCCTGGATCGGCGCCTGTCGATTGGCAGTTTCCATGTAGATGCTGGCAAAAATGGAAGCCAATATCGGCTTGCACGTTTCACAACCATGACCCCTGCCATGTCTGTCCAATGCTTCATCAAAATCCAAAATATTATGGAGCTTCACCAAATCGTACATTTCTTGGCGGCTATAGTTGAAGTGCTCGCATATAGTATCTTTCACTTCCTGGCCAAGGGATTTAAGGGTGGCATTGACCAAGTCCACCACCATAGGTTTGCAGCCACCGCAACAGCTGGAAGCTTTTGTCTGCTTCACTACATCTGAGAAGCTGGTACAAGCTCCGCTTGTGATGGCATTGCAGATTGTGCCTTTACTCACCGCTTCACAAGAGCAAATCTGGGCAGTTTCTGGCAGATCAAGCACGGACCCTAAGGGGCTTTTACTTTCTCCCCCTCTGGAACCCAGGATAAGATCCTCAGGGTTTTCCGGAAGCTTCATCGCATTGATGTACAGCTGGAAGAGTGTGTTGTAGTCTGAAGAATCGCCCACCATTATCCCGCCGTGTAGTAGGGAACCATCTTTTGACACGTTGATTCTTTTGTAGACGCCGCGCTGCTTGTTTTCATAAATTATAGCAGTGATATCATCATTTTCTATGAATGGAGCCCCAAACGACGCTACTTCGGTTCCTACGAGTTTAAGTTGCGTGGACATGTCAATGGATGGGCTCATGAGCTTGTCCGTACCAGTGATCTGATCTACAGCCACACCAGCCATTTCATAACCTGGAGCTACTAATCCATAAATCCCATTGTTATATAAGGCCACCTCACCGATCGCATAAATCGAAGGCCCGGATGTTTCCATTTTGTTATTTACATAGATCCCACCGCGTTCACCGGTTTGCAAACCGCATTTAACTGCCAGTTCATCTCTTGGGCGAATCCCTGCCGAAATGATCAGCATGTCCGTTTGTAGAGCGGTGTCATCCGTGAAATCTATCCCTTCAATTCCTTCAGCTCCTACTATTTCTTGGGAGTTTTTGCCCAGATGAACCTTAATTCCCAACGATTCAATTTTATGCTGAAGCATATCACTGGCAGCTTTGTCCAGCTGACGTGGCATCAACCGGGGAGCAAATTCAATCACGTCTGTTTGCATGCCAAGTTCTTTGGCGGCATTTGCGGCTTCCAGACCCAGCAGTCCTCCTCCTAGCACAGCTGCTTTAAACTTGCCTTCGTGCTTCAGTTTCTGCGCGTAATCTTTAATCGCATCCAGATCTTCAATGGTCCGATATATAAAGACACCTGGTTTATCTACGCCCTTGATGGTAGGCACAAAGGGAGATGAGCCTGTAGCCAAAACTAAGTAGTCGTATTCGAAATAGTCATGTTTGTGGGTAAACACCCGCTTCGTATCCACTTCGATCGAAGTGACCATTTCGCCGGTCCGGAGCGTGATGTTATTGCCGGCGTACCAGTCACGTGGGGCCAATAAGAGCTTGTCAGCTGAGTCAAGAGAAAAATATTCACTTAAATGCACCCGATCGTAAGCAGGACGGGATTCTTCTCCAAAAACGAGTACTTCAAACTGATCGCGAAGCGGATGAGCTGCTAGTTTTTCACAAAACTTGAACCCTACCATTCCATTTCCTATTACAATAACTTTTTTCATGACTACGTAATTTAGAACTCAAATATAAGTATAAATACGTAATTACAAATTAAAATCTAAACAATTACTTATTAAAATTAAGTATTTTGTTCTTTTGGAATAGTTATTCACGTAGTTCAGGGGATGAATTAGCTGTTGAAAAGCAAAAAGTACTTAAGTTTAAGTGTAGAAAAGGAAAATATTTACGTAAGTATTTCATCACATAGCGCGTAATCTCCTTGGCTAATTCACAAGCACTAAATGGAAGCTAAAGCCGTATAAGGGGATTTGTTCCTTGATTTAACTTCAATTTAGACATTAAAGATTATGTGGTTGTCTGATAAGTCTGTATGGCATCATCATGAGTGAAGCGAAGCCTGCGATAGGCAGGAAGTCTCAGTGTATTTTTAGCTATTCATTTAAAGAAGATTGATTGTCTATAGGAAAGTTGACTTTACTCTGTTCGCAATGATGTTACTTTTAGGACAACCATTTCCTGGTTCTTCCCCAAGCAATAAAAATCGCTAGAATTCCAAATAGGATATTAATGCCGATCTGATCTGCTTCACCTCTAGCGATGTGAAACATGCTTGCTGCTATCATGAGTGCTATGGTTCCGTATGCGGCATAGATCGTAATTTTTGGAACGATGTGAAGTAGAGCAGGCAAAATCAGTCCTACTCCTGCCAAGAGGTCCAGGATGCCAGTGATCTTTACTAATGCTAAGTTTTCGGAAGTCCAAGGCCACATTTCATCCAATGCTTGAGGAGATTGAAAAAGCTTGGTCGCACCTGCCCAGATAAATCCCAGGGATAAAGTTACCTGTGCTACCCAAAGGAAGATGCGTAAAGCTTTTGAAGAGTTATTTTCAGTTTTCATAGTTTTCGATTGATTTCATTTCTGGCAAAAATACCTAGGTTTGCTATCCGTTGGAAAGTACTATCACTTTGGAAAGCACTATCCAACAGGGAAGTATCGCAATAAAATCATCGAATATGTTGTCAAACGGAGGTTGCCCAAAGACCATGCTTTCCATAAAAGACGCACTTGAAGCAGTAGAAGGAAGATGGAAATTGCTTATTCTTTTTTCGCTTTCGGCTGGTCCAAAGCGGTTCAAGGAGCTGTCCAGAGAAGTTGCTGGAATTACCGACAAAACATTGTCCAAGGAGCTAAAAAATCTGGAGACCAACCAGCTCATTATTCGGAAAGTCTTTGATACATTTCCCCCTACAGTTCAGTATTCAATTACACAGCACGGCCTTTCTCTTGGAAAGGTGCTTGATGAGTTACATTTTTGGGGATTGGCTCACCGGGAAAAAATAATGGGGAAATAACCAAAAATAAGATTGGTAGAAATGGCTGGGAAAAGAAAAGTATAGCGTTTCTCATTAAAGGGATAAAAGTTGAACTTAGAACCAGACAGGCTGAAAGTCTTCAGGCTTAGTTCAGGTCTCCTGACCTGGACTATAATAAATGCTGTCCCCGGACTGCTCTTTGTTAACGGGCATGTTGACATGGATCCCAGAGGACAGGCACTCAACTTCCCACCAACCTTTCATGCGTTCCGACGGAACGCTTGATCTTTATCACTAATTCCTAACTATCAACGAGTTGTCCCGATGGGACAGAACACCTCTGATCTTAAGTATAGCAGTAGCGATGGACATTACAACCATCATTTAAGCAGTATCCTTTGCGAATTTTCTCTGTGGGCATAGTGGTAAAACAACCTTGTCTATTGGAATTCCTAGGCCGATTTTGGTGCTATAAAGGATATATTCATGAATTGGTGAGCTACCTGAAGTTAGATTTTTCTCTTGCTTTTTTCTTGGCAAAAAAGCAACAAAAAGCCCAGTCGCAGCAATGCTTCAGCCGCACAGGCCAGACCCCGGCCCGCTGCCGCGACAACCCACCGCGCACTACAAGTTGAAGATTGTAGTACAGCCTATGGCATGAACGAGGTATAAGCCGCCCTACCGCTGGTTTAAGGTCTTCAAACTTAGTTAAGGCCTCCTGACCCGGGCTATAGAAATAGAGTCCGTTGCGGGAACTTGCTAGTAAGCTGTGCCCTCTTTGTCTTCCTCTGCGCCCTCCGCGGTTAAAAACAAAAAAGCACCCCAATAGAGGTGCTTTCAAAATTATAGGTAGACAGAATTACTTCACCCGTTCGAATTCAGAGAAGTAGAAAGCTCCTTCGATAGCTGCGTTTTCGTCAGAGTCAGAACCGTGAACAGCATTGGCCTCGATAGACTTGGCGAAGATCTTTCGAATAGTTCCTTCGGCTGCATCAGCAGGGTTGGTAGCACCAATCAATTTTCTGAAATCTTCTACAGCATTATCCTTTTCCAAGATAGCCGCGATAATAGGTCCAGAAGACATATAAGCACAAAGATCAGTATAAAAAGGTCTTTCAGCGTGAACAGCATAGAATTTACCTGCCAGTTCGGAAGTCAGTTTGGTAGCTTTCATGGCCACGATTTTGAAGCCTGCTTCTTCGATCATTTTCAAAATTGCTCCTGAATTTCCTGCTTCGAAAGCATCAGGCTTGATCATGGTGAATGTTCTGTTTGTTGCCATGTTTTTGTTTTTCATTGGTTTAAATCGGCCTCAAAAATAGGATAATCCCAATGGGAATCCGAAAAATAACCATGAATTAACTGCTATTTCGTTCTCATTCATAACAGATACTTTATGGTTGCCAAAGCTGATCCTGATGCTGAACATGACTATTTTGAGATTTATGAGATTGGGTTCCGCTTGCTGAATGAGTAGATTGACATATATGATAAAGGATTTGTTATTTACTATTTTTTAAATCAGTATTTCCCCGAAGATCCTTTAAATTAGGCCATTTAACTTAGTTATTCTTGGGGGATCATCCTGTTCGAAGGATATCTTCTTCATTGTCAGACACCTAGTATAATTGGGAATTGTCAAAAAATTCCTGACCTTTGCGGACTACAAGAGCCAAAAAGCAGCTAAATGTATAAAATGGAAGCTTTAGCCTCGTTTAAGAG
>Ga0307414_10000306_pt1 | contig 28470 bp, 29 predicted proteins | sample DK1Ometagenome_FD_203804 | JGI IMG/M metagenome (GOLD analysis project Ga0307414, IMG submission 203804) | Maize rhizosphere microbial communities from greenhouse at UC Davis, California, United States - DK15-O-3 | ecosystem: Host-associated > Plants > Roots > Rhizosphere > Soil | place: USA... | reverse complement strand
CTATACTACCTTCAAAAAAGTTTGCCAATCCTTTTCTGCCGTGTGTTGGAATTATCACCAAACTAGCCTCAATTTTATTAGCAAAACTTAATATACCCTCTTCAACAGTATAATCAGAAATATAATGCACATCGCTTATTTTATCTAAATTCCTATCGCCTTTAGTCAAAAAATTAATCACCATTTTTTCTATTTCTGTAGAGGTTTTAAAACTATTAGTAGGTAAATTTACATGCGCTAGATATAATTTACAATCAAGCTTTTTCATCATTTTTGCTGCATTTAGATAAGGCTTAATGGATTCTTCTGAAAAATCGCAAGCAAAAACGGCCGATTTAAAGTTGATATCCTTCAAATCATTTTTTATTACCAAAACAGGCACATCTGCATTTCTAACCACACGCTCTGTGTTGGAACCAACAAATAAATCTATAACACCGCTGGTGCCATGGGAACCCATAATAATTAAATCGGCATCATGCTCATTAGCAACATCATTTACCTCACTAAATACTTTAAAGTGTTTAACAATTGGTTTCAATTTTATATCTTTCAAATAATCCTTATCCAGAAAAGCCTCGAACCTTTGTTCTGCCAATTTAAAAAAGTATATGGTTCTTTCGTCTATAAAATCGGATGAAGACGTTAACATAACATCTGCCATTTCTAACATGTGCAATGCCAAAATTTCGGCATTATACTTTTTAGCGAACTTAGCCGCTGCTTTCAAAGCAAACTCTGAATGCTCAGAAAAATCTATGGGGACGATGATTTTTTTCATATTAATGTGTATTTAGGTTAAATTGGTATTTGATTATTATGAATTTCCGTCTTCACGGAAATAAAAAATTCATTATTTTATACAGTCATTGAAAATAAGTTTGTATTGGGCTGATTTCGTTGCAACAACAAATCAAAAGCCATACAAACGTTTCTAACAAACGGCTGTCCTTTTTTGGTAACTTCAATACTTTCGTTGCCAATGTTTATTAATCCGTCTTTTTCCATTTCCTTTAAACTTGAAAGCACCTCTGGAATTTCCTTAAAATAAAAAGAATTTGCAGTCCAGGATGTTTTAAAACGGCACATTAAATTAAGAATATGCTTTCTAATAACCAAATCTTCTTCATTTAAAATGTGTCCTCTATGCACTGGCAACATGTTTTCCTTTAATAAATCGTAGTAAGACTCAATGTTTTTTTCGTTCTGTGAAAATCCATACAAACTATCACTAATGGCTGAAACTCCCAAACCAATCATTGCTTGTGTCTTTGAGGCGGTATAACCCATAAAATTTCTATGCAATTCCCCTTCAACCATAGCTTGGTATAATGAATCTGTAGGCAATGCAAAATGATCCATACCAATTTCGGTATACCCAACTTCTGTAAGCCATTTTTTTCCTAATTCATATTGCTTTCTTTTAATTTCTGGAACGGGTAAATCAGCATCATTAAATCCGCGTTGTCCGTTTCCCTTTATCCATGGCACATGTGCATAACTGTAAAATGCCAATCTATCTGGAAGCAATTCCTTAGTTTTTAAAATAGTTCGCTCAACATCTTCTAAAGTCTGCAAAGGTAATCCGAAAATAATATCATGCCCTACAGAAGTATAACCTATTTCCCTAGCCCATTCGGTCACGTTTTTTACAGCTTCAAAAGGCTGAATGCGGTGTATGGCTTTTTGAACAGTTTCATTATAATCTTGCACACCGTAACTCACGCGTCTAAAACCTAAATTATAAAGTGTCTGTAAATGGTCTTTTGTGGTGTTATTTGGATGGCCTTCAAAACTAAATTCGTAATTAACGGGTTGTTTAGAATTCATTAAAACACCTTCTATCAAACGTTTTAAATTCTCTGGACTAAAAAATGTAGGTGTGCCACCACCAAGATGTAATTCTTTAATAATGGGCTTTTCATTAAATAAATTTAAATATAAGCTCCATTCTTTTAAAACGGCATTAATGTAAATATCTTCAACATTATGTTGTTTGGTAATGCGTTTATTACAGCCACAAAATGTGCATAAACTTTCACAAAAAGGAAGATGTATATAAATACTTATACCTTCTTTGTGATTGCTTTCGCTAAACGATTGGGATAAAGAAGATGTCCATTTTTTCAAAGTAAACGAATCATGATTCCAATATGGCACGGTTGGATAACTAGTATAGCGAGGCCCTGCAATATTGTATTTATTGATTAATGAATGGTGCATATCCTATACATTTTATATAACCAAAAGTAGCGGAGTTGCTGTTTGAAAAATATGATATATGTCATATAACCGAACTGAAGTAAGATTAACTCAATTCAGTAAAATGCAAACACATTCGCATACAAAATTTGTAATTGGATTTATAAAGCAGTAACTTTAACGTAAATTTCGAACTTAAAAACTAAAAAAAATGAGAAAACTAAGTTATATAATGATGATAACAGCTTTAAGTCTAGCTGCTTGCAAAGACGCAAAAAAAGAAGCGCCTGTTATGGAAAATGAGACTGTTGAAACTGAAATGGAAGCTCCAGAAACAAAAGAACTGAACATAACATTAAACCCAAAAAGTGATAGCAAGGTTGCTGGAAATGTAATATTTACAGAAGAAGACGGCGAAGTTAAAATGCATGCCATGATTTCTGGGTTAACACCTGGCGAACATGCCATTCACATACATGAAAAATCTGATTGCTCTGCTCCAGACGGCACTTCTACTGGGGGTCATTGGAACCCTACAAACCAACCTCATGGTAAATGGGGCGCAGAAGCCGGTTATCACAAAGGCGACATCGGAAATTTTACCGCTGATGCCGAAGGAAACGCTATGGTAATGTTTAATACAGATGAATGGTGCATAGGCTGTGACGATGAATCTAAAAACATTGTTGGTAAAGGTGTTATTGTGCACGCAGGGGTAGATGATTATACAACACAACCAACTGGTGATGCTGGTGGAAGGATAAGTTGTGCAGGGATTATTGAATAAGTGCTGGGTTCAAGGTCTTAGATTTTGGATGCTGGTTCAGCATATTTTCAAGAATTATCATATTGAGTTAAAAAAATAAACCATTTTGTTATTTAAATATTAAAAGCTACTGTACGAGTAGCTTTTTCATTTATAATTTATTAATTTCGGAAACTTAAATACTTTTAATGCAATTAGAAGCCCTCGTAGAAAAATTTAAGCAGAAAGACGAAAAGGCTTTTGAAGCCCTTTACACTATGTATAGCAAAAGCATGCATGGGGTTATTTACAACATTGTTAAAGATAACGATATTGCTGAAGAAGTCATGCAAGACGTTTTTGTAAAAGCTTGGCATAATGCTAGTAGTTATTCTTTTGAAAAAGGACGTTTTTTTACTTGGATACTTAATATTTCTAGGAACGCCGCCATAGATAAAACCCGTTCTAAAGGCTTCAAGAACTCAAAACAAAACCTTAATTCCGATTTTTTCGTAGATATCCTCGAAACTAGTGATAGTTTAGATAATTCAACTGACGCCATAGGCATCAAAAAGTTTGTAACCAAGCTTGCCGAAAAGTGTAAAAAAGTTATAGAACTTCTTTATTTTAAGGGCTATACACAAAGTGAAGTATCTGAAACACTGGACATGCCAATTGGAACCGTGAAAACAAGAAATAGGCAATGTATTCAAGAACTTAGATCAATTGTATTAAAAAATGGATATTAAAGCATATATAGATTCTGGTATATTGGAGCTATACGTAGCAGGTGCACTTTCTGAAGCAGAAAATCAGGAAGTCTATGCTCTTATGCAACAATATCCCGAGATTTTACAAGAAGTCTTAGAGATTGAATCGGCTATTGTTAAATTAACAGGCAATGTTTCTAAAAGTAATACTATTAAATCATTAGAAATCATTAAACGCACCTTAGCTTTTAAAGTTAAGGATGATACCAAAGTTATTTCTTTGTCTAAACCTAAATATAATTGGATTACCTATACCGGTTGGGCAGCTTCCATAATTCTGACCTTAGGATTAATATGGACAGCCAACCAAAACAATCAATTAAAATCAACTATTCAAACTGTTGAAACTCAAAAATCTCAGTTGGAAATCGAGATTGAATATGCTAAAACCGATTTAGATAAAGCCAAAACCCTTATTTCAGTTTTACGTGATGAAAACATTACCCAAATACCACTAGAGGGTCAAGGGGATTTTGCTTCTTCCTATGCTAAAGTATATTGGGACAAAGACGCCAAACGCATTTTTTTAGATGTTGACGGTCTTCCAGAACCACCTCAAGGAACAGTGTACCAAGTTTGGTCGTTAACATTAAACCCACTTACACCTGTAAGTTTGGGAACACTCGACCAATTTACGACAGACGAGAATAAGATTTTTGAAATAAACAATCCAAATCAAAGTGAAGCTTTTGGAATCACTTTAGAACCAGCCGGTGGTAGCCAATCACCAACAATGGAGAAATTATATACGCTAGGTGTTGCGGCAGCGAGTTAATAATGAGGTTATTTGGATAAATATTTATTGATTGAGCACAAAGGATTTGTCCTTAATTATAAACTCAACAATAAAATGACAATTTCTTTAATTTCCGTTAAGCTTAAAGTAAAATGAATGATATTAAACTATATTGCAAATTGCAAATACATACAGCTACATACAAGTTAAACAGTTAAGATACCTATAAAACTTTATAATGAAGATATTAAAACACAACGGGCTTCCAAAATTTGGAAGCCCGTTGTGTTTTAAAAATGTGTCACTTTTTAAGCTGAAACAGGTTCTTTTTTAACTTTTTCAGTCATTTCCATAGAAATTGAAGAACGTTCAAACTTCACTTTTCCAGACATGGTCTCAATAATGCATGTGCCATCTTTGTCGTTAAACTCTAAAATTTTACCATGCAAACCACTTTTGGTAACTACTCTATCACCTTTTTTTAGCTCTGCACTAAATTTTTTCTCTTTTTTTGCGCGTTTCATTTGTGGTGCAATCATAAAGAAATACACTACTACAAACATTAATATTAGCGGAAAAAATTTTCCTAATTCTCCCATATTCTTATTTAATTAATCGTGGTTATGGCCTTCGTGACCTGGTTGTGTGCTAGATTTTACTGGTTGTTGCCCAGCCGTCATTAACGGTGTAGTAGTATTTGTTGATGTTGTTACAGCTGCATTTCCGTTTGGTTTAACAAAAGCAGTGATGTTTACCGTTTCTGTTCCTTTTTCTGTATTGGCTGTTACTGTAATAGTTTTAGTTATTTTATTAGAGCCGCTTCCATTAAACTTAACAGTAAATTGTCCACTTTCTCCTTTTGCCAATGGTTCTCTAGACCAATCTTGAGGCACAGTACAACCACAAGAACTTTGAATATTTGTTATTACTAAAGGTGCATTACCAATATTTTTGTATTTAAAGACAGTTTCTACTGCTTGATTAGCTTCTATCTCACCAAAATCATGTGAGGTTTCTTCAAATTGGAGAATGGGAAAATTACCAGCATTGGCATCTCTTTCAGCAGCTTCAACAATATTGGCTTCATTTATTTTTTTTGAAGCGTCTTCTTTACATGATGTAAAAGCGACTAAGCTCAACGCGCTTAATGCTAAAATTATTTTTTTCATAATAAATGATTTTTCGTTTTATAGGTTTGTAAAAGTAACAATTATTTAGTGTATTTGAAATTTTTATGGGTTTCTTAACAGAAATCTACACCAAGCCTCTTCCTATTTTATTTAATGTGCCACTTTCTTCATATTCTTTCACCAACTTATCTAAAATACCATTTATAAACACGCTGCTTTTTGGCGTAGAATATTCTTTAGCTATTTCTAAATATTCGTTAATAGTCACTTTAACGGGAATGGATGGGAAATTTTTAAGCTCGCAAATCGCCATTTGTAATAAGACAAAATCTACGTTTGCAATCCGGTCTGAATCCCAATTTTGGGTTTTCAATTCAATTTCCTTATTTAATGCCGTTTTATTAAGAAGCGTTTTTTTGAATAAATCGATGGCGAATTGCTTATCTTCAGTATCCTTATATAATTTTGGTACAAAATAATTATCTGGATTGTTAGGTTTTGCTTTTCGCAACAACTTTAAAATGGTGGTGTTTATAGTCGGTAAATCGTCTAACCACGTTAGATTTTTGTCTTCTATATATTCATAAAGCTTGTCGTTTGGCGCAATAACATCTTTAAAAATATCTACAATAAATTCTTTATCTTCTTTAAAATCAGATGTTCTGGTTTGTAAATAGGTTTTATATAAATCACTAGAAGTAATCGCCTTAAAAATAACATCAACGTATTCGGCATCCAAATTCCAATAGGTGATTTTATGGGTTTCTAATTGATTTTTTAGTTGTAAATTTTCTTTTAGCTGAAGTAATAGCTCGTTATTTACAAATTTCCGGTTCGGATTTTTGTCTTCTTGTGTCGCTAAATGCTTCTTTTGCTTTTTCCCTAAATCTTCTTCTGCCCTTTTTTGAACTTCAATAAGCAGTGATATTAACAGCAAATACAAATTGTACATATTATCTATGCTGAAAAGCAGGAATTTTTGATTTGGACTAAAATCATCGCTTTCACCACCTTTAAAGGCATAAATGGTTTGCATAACTTTAACTCGAATATGTCTTCTATTCAGCATATTTACAAAGAACTTGAATTAAAAAAAGATGAATCATTTTTTCTTTTGAACGGCAAAAATAATACTATTTTAAAAAAAACAAGGTCTGTTTTACTTTTATTATTGGGAATACTTTAGGGTATATTTAACATTAAGCCTTAGCATGTAAAATGGATTTATTAGTATAAACATGTATCTTTGTTCCCTTATTAGTGAAGCCACCACATGAAAGAACTTAAGCATCTTAATAAATACTTTTTAAAATATAAAAAGGATCTTTTAATTGGTATTGTCATTACGATTGTTGCTAGAATTTTTTTGCTATACACCCCAAGATATGTGAGACGTATCTTTGAAGTTGTTGAAAAATACAATGCAGGCTTAAATACTGGTGATAGAACCATTCAAGGCGAACTTACAGAAATTATCCTCTACATAATAGGTGCAGCCATTATTGCAGGCATTCTCACGTTTTTTATGCGTCAAACAATTATTAATGTATCTCGTTACATTGAATATGATTTAAAAAATGAAGTATACGATCACTATCAAAAACTATCCCTTAATTTTTACAAAAAAAACAGAACGGGCGATTTAATGAATCGTATTAGCGAAGATGTTGGGCGTGTGCGTATGTACGCCGGCCCCGCGATAATGTACAGCATTAACACTATTGCGCTGTTTGTAATTGCTATTGCTTATATGTTTAATGAAGCGCCTGTACTCACAATTTATACTATTTTGCCCTTGCCTATTTTATCGTTTGCTATTTATAAATTAAGTAAGGAAATCCATAAACGAAGCACCATTGTTCAGCAATATTTATCACAATTATCTTCATTTGCGCAAGAAACATTTAGTGGTATTTCGGTCATAAAAGCTTATAGTTTAGAATCGCAAACATCTGCTAATTTTGATGCACTGTCTACAACTAATAAAGAAAAACAAATACATCTGGTAAGCATTGAAGCCTTATTTTTCCCAATGATGATTTTACTAATTGGTGTTAGTAACTTGCTTGTAATTTATATAGGTGGTAAGCAATATATAAATGGCGAAATTGAAAGTTTGGGAACTATTGCAGAATTTATTATTTATGTCAATATGCTTACTTGGCCCGTGGCTACGGTGGGTTGGGTGACTTCTATTATTCAACAAGCAGAAGCATCCCAAAAGCGTATTAATGAATTTTTGACTATTGAACCGGAAATAAAAAATACGGTTGAAAGCCACACAAACATTGTTGGGGATATTACGTTCAACAATGTCTTTTTTACTTATGATGACACCAATATTGAAGCCTTAAAAGGCGTTAGTTTTACGCTAAAAGCAGGAGAAACCTTGGCTATTATTGGTAAAACGGGTTCTGGAAAATCTACCATTCTGGAATTAATAGGAAGACTTTATGATATTGATAAAGGCTCGATACTTATTGATGGCATTGAAATAAATCAACATAATCTGGAAGATTTAAGAAACAGCATTGGTTATGTACCACAAGACGCTTTTCTATTTTCTGATACCATAAAAAACAACATCAAGTTCGGAAAAGAAAACGCTACCGATGAAGAGGTTATTGAAGCCGCTAAAAAAGCTCATGTCCATAAAAATATTGTGAAGTTTAATCATGGTTATGATACCATTTTAGGTGAACGTGGCATAACGCTTTCTGGTGGACAAAAACAACGGATTTCCATTGCGCGAGCTGTTATAAAATCGCCAAAAATTTTATTATTTGATGATTGTTTATCCGCCGTAGATACCGAAACCGAAGAAAAAATATTAAAAAATCTCTATCAAATAACTTCAGATAAAACGACTATTTTAGTCAGCCATAGAGTTTCCTCCACAAAAAATGCCAATAAAATAATTGTTTTAGAAGATGGGAAAATTGTACAAGAAGGTACACACGACACCCTTATAAATGTAGATGGCTATTACAAACATCTTTATTTAAAACAATTAAGCGAAACAAACGTCTAGTCCAAAGCATTTTACTCATAATTTCTAAATTAAATTGCTTTATAATCAATTAATAATGTGCTTCTTAAAAAGAAAGCATGTATTTTGTTGGTTAGTATATATTTTTTTTAGATTTTTGATATTATTAATGATAATACTATAAAATAGATAACTATGGATTCAAATGACATGATGGAGAAAGAGGAGATTTTTTCCAAAGTATTAAGGGCAGGAAGACGCACCTACTTTTTTGATGTAAGAGCAACAAAAGCTGATGATTATTATCTTACTATTACGGAAAGCAAAAAATTTACCAATGATGATGGTTCGTTCCATTACAAAAAACACAAAATATATATCTACAAAGAAGACTTTAATGAGTTTAAAGATATATTATCTGAAATGACCAGCTACATTATTGATGAAAAAGGTGATGAAGTGATTAGCGAGCGTCATCAAAAGGATTTTAAAAAGGAAAATGACATTGATGAAGAGGATAGCATTAAAACATCTGGCAAGTCTGTTGAAAGTTTTACGGACATTGACTTTGATGATATATAATTTCTTCTAAAATAAAAAATACAAACCGCTACCTACTGAGTTAGCGGTTTTTTTATGCCATATCTTTCGGGTCAATTATAAATTCTTTCGGATTATGTTTAAATTTTTATAAGTGGTTTATTATATAATATTTCTAGTAATATGCTAAACTTTCATAAAAACTTATTATTCAAATTAATTTGCTTTGCTGCGCTCGTCATAAGTCTTTCATCTTGTAAAGAAGTTCGGCAGATTTCAGACATTTTTGTAAAACCAACTCCCAGAGAATTATATGCCCGTGATTTAGAAAACAACAATGATTATTTAAAATGGCATGCATCCTACCAACCTGCCTTAGTTGATAGCTTATTTATTGAATTGCCTTATTCTGAAGTTGGTAAATTTTCCTCCCATCATTTCCCTGTTCATTCCTATGATGTTCTTTTGGAAAGAGGTGAAAAGTTGATGGTTAACGTGACATCAGATTCAACATTTGCATTTCTCGATGTGTATGCTTATAAAAATATTGATAGTCTGGAAAAAAAGCCTATTATTAGTGAGAAATTCATCGGACAAACATCTATTGCGATGCCGGTTGAGAAAAGTGAAAAATACAAGATTTTAATTCAACCCGAACTATATGCTTCTAAAAGATTTAAAATCGACATATACACCCAACCTACGCTTACATTTCCCGTGGCGGGTTATTCAGATAATGCCATTCAAAGTTTCTGGGGAAATCCACGATCTGGTGGCACAAGGTTACATGAAGGTATAGATATTTTTGCTCCGAGATTGACACCGGTTTTAGCAGTAACCGATGGACATATCAATTTTGCGGGCGAAAGAGGTTTGGGAGGCAAACAAGTTTGGCTGCGCGATGGCCTTTTTGGAGCGTCCTATTATTATGCGCATTTGGATAGTATAAAGGTTTCCACCACCAAAAAAGTTTCTGTTGGAGATACATTGGGCTATGTTGGAAATACAGGAAATGCTAAAACCACTGTACCACATTTGCATTTCGGAATCTATACTAGTAAGGGAGCAGTTGATCCATTACCTTTTGTTAGGACGCGAGAACGGAAAGAAATAAAGGTTATGGCACCTTCTGAAATGGGCATTATAACTTCTCAAAATGCTAATGTTCGTAACAAACCTAATTCCAATAGTTTGAATTTGAATACTATCAAATATCAAGACACCGTAAAAATTATGGGAAGAACATTAGATTGGTACCATATCATATTAAGTAATGGTAGTAAAGGGTTTATTCACAAATCACTGATTAAGGAATTAAAAGTGAATTGATAGTGGCTAAACCTGTTTGTTCTTTATCGCTCCAAATTATTGACTCAATCGATTAAAATCCAATGAAGTATGAAAACATCTTCTTATCTTTATAATATCATTCTGAGGGGTGCTACTATTTTTAATAATAGCTGAGATTATACCCGATTGACTGGTTAAGTAATTTTAACCAAGGAAAGAATGATTTCAAAGGGAACTTAAGATGTGAAATAGCATTTTGGTTCCCTTTGTTCCTTATAATATGTTAGCTTACCAGACTTCCATTTGGAACTTTAGTTTCAGTATTTAAAAGCATCACATCTTTTCCATTTACCGCACCTAACACTAAACAGTCGCTCATAAATTTTGCAATTTGCTTCTTAGGGAAATTAACCACTGCTATAATTTGTCTGTTCAATAAATCTTCTTTTCTATATAATGTGGTTATTTGCGCAGAAGATTTTTTAATTCCTAAATCCCCAAAATCAATGGTTAATTGGTAAGCAGGATTTTTAGCTTCAGGAAAATCATTGATTTCAATAATGGTACCCACACGTAAATCTACTTTAGTAAAATCTTCAAAAGTTATTGTCTCGTTCATTTTTTAAAAATACAAATAATCCCGAACTTTGAAAAAACGTTTATCATGGCAAATACACCATCAAATATGCTCCCTTTAGGAACTTTGGCTCCTGATTTCACTTTACTAGATACGATAAGTGATACTTATTTGAGTTTACAAAACCTGAAAGGAAAACAAGGCACGGTTATTATGTTCATCTGTAATCATTGTCCGTTTGTGCTCCATGTAAACCATCAATTGGTTACAATGGCGAATGAATATTCAAAAAAAGGGATTTCATTTATAGCGATTTCAAGTAATGATGTGGTTAATTATCCGCAAGATGGTCCAGACAAAATGAAGATTCAAGCGAAAAAAGAACAGTATCCTTTTCCTTATTTATATGATGAAACCCAAGATGTAGCCAAAGCCTATGATGCTGCCTGCACACCAGATTTGTATCTGTTTGATGCGGATTTAAAATTAATTTACAGAGGACAATTGGATGATTCTAGACCTGGAAATAATATGGCGGTGACTGGAGAAGATTTACGAAACGCTTTGAATTGTTTGCTTCAAAATAAAGAGAATACCCGCGTGCAAAAGCCAAGTATTGGATGTAATATTAAATGGAAAAAATAAAGTAGCATTAATTGAACATGTGGATTCCTGCCTTCGCAGGAAATCGAAGATTTGACGAAGTCAATGACAATAATAGCTAGTTAATCCAATATTAATTGCCAAAAACCAACGTCATGCCATTTATTAAATTTATAGCCGACTTCTTTAAAATGCGCAACTTTTTCAAAACCAAATTTTTCATGAAGCTTTACGCTTGCATCGTTAGGTAGTGTTAAGCCGCCAATAACCACATGATAGTTTTGTTTTTTAAGTTGATCTAACAATTCAGAATACATTTTTTTACCAATTTGCTTTCCTAACGCATCATATTTTAAATAAATAGTTAGTTCAACACTTTTGTTATAGGCTGGTTTGGTTCTAAAAGTGTTTGCATAGGCATAACCCAACAAAACATTATTTTCTTCGTAAACAATAAATGGAAATTGACTAGAAATAGTTTTTATTTTTTCTTCAAAATCTTGTGTAGAAAAGGGAAGTAAATCTAAAGTTACAATGGAATTCAGCACATAATAGTTATAAATATCAACTATTTTCTTGGCATCGTTTATATGTACATTTCTTATCATAATACAAAAATCATAACCAATTGTTTCGCTTCAAAACGTTTTCAATATGTGCAAAATGATGATTGCTATGCCAAGCGTAAAGCCCTATATTTCTTTTCAACGGAACCTCTTTTTGTGTTTCTGGATGAATAAAACACTTATTTAAATCCGTATTAGATAATCTTCTTAATAAATAAACCAATTTAAAATGAATGGCTTTTAAATGTTGCAAAGACATGTCGATGGGCGCGGATTTAGAATCTATTAATTCTGCCCATCTATCTTCATGATAGGCTTTAATGATGGGTTTATCTTCTGTTAATGCCCATTTAAAACGGGAATAACTGTGATGGTGGCTATCAGATAAATGATGTATGGTTTGCCTAATTGTCCATCCACCGGGTCTGTAGGGCGTATCTAATTGTTCATCAGATAAATTATTAACAAGTGTTTCCAATTTTTCTGGAAAGTATTCCAAAATGGAAATGCAACCATCAATATATTCTTTGTTTGCAATCTCTGGAAAATTAAATTTTCCGATAGGATATTTTAAGTTTTGTAGTTCTTCTGAAGTCATAATTAAGTTCTATTCTATTTCAATCATATTTTTTTTAACCCAATTAACTGCTTCATAAATAGAATTAAATCTTTTAATTTTCTTACTGAAAAATAGATTTTCAATCATATAATTCATCACTCCCAATTTACCTTTTGATACAATACAATAGGCTTTTAAAGTATAAGAAGCTTTGAAAAACTTCAGCCAATCTGCCGCAACTACAGAATAAGAGTGGATTCGGTGCGATATATATACCAAATCCTTGCCATTAGTTTGTAAAAACAAGGTAACATCCTCAACAACTACTTTACCGTGTTCTTCCCAATTAAACGTCACACCTTCATTAATTTCGGAAACTAAAAACCCATCAAATATAAAGACATTCCCAAACGCATAGTTTAGTTCTTTTATTATTTCCGAAGATAAATCAGTTTGTTTTATGCTTATCATAATGATTAATGTATACTACATTATGTATAAAATAACAAAATATTCTCTAAAGCATAAAATTATCAGGCAAAATAAAATTCTTACATAAAAAAGCACTTAATATATAAGTGCTTTGAATATTATTTTAATTAAAGTTTTTTACTTTACGGCAACCAATTCCACATCAAAAATTAAGGTGGCATTTGGAGGAATAACACCTCCTGCTCCTGCACTTCCATAAGCTAAATCGCTCGGTATTACAAAACGGGCTTTATCCCCTACTTTTAATAAACCAACGCCTTCATCCCAACCTGGAATCACTTGACCAACGCCTAAAGCAAAATCGATGGGTTGGTTACGTTTATATGAAGAATCAAACACTGTTCCATCCGCCAATTGGCCTTTATAATGAACAGATACTTTTTTACCTTTTTCGGCTTTGGCACCATCGCCTTTTTGAATGATTTGGTAACGCAATCCGCTAGATGTTTTATTAAATCCGGCCGCTAATTTTTCCAATTCTGCCTCAGATTTTGCTTTCTCCTCAGCTAATTTTTTTCCTCTGGAACCTTCAAAAGTCCTAAAAGCTTCAACCGCATTAAATGCTTCGGCTTCTGCTCCTACTCTAAGAATTTCCAAACTGTCAATAACATCCCCTTGAGCAATGGCATCAACCACTTCTTGTCCAGATACAACTTTACCAAAAACGGTATGTTTACCATTTAGCCAAGATGTTTCTATGTGGGTGATGAAGAATTGACTTCCATTTGTTCCTGGACCTGCATTAGCCATCGACAAAACGCCTGGACCATCATGTTTTAGTTCTGGATGAAACTCGTCATCAAACTTATAACCTGGACCACCCGCACCAGAACCTTGTGGACAACCACCTTGAATCATAAAATCTGGAATAACCCTGTGGAATTTCAATCCGTCGTAATACGGTTTTCCTTGAGGTTTTACTTTATTTTCTAAATTTCCCTCAGCTAAAGCAACGAAATTACCAACTGTTCCAGGTGTTTTTTTGTATTCTAAGGCAACAAGAATTTCGCCCTTTGTAGTATTAAATTTTGCGTATAAACCGTCTTTCATGGCATCAATTTTTAATGAAGCGCAAAGATAACAAGGATTTACGAATTAATATTTAGGATTTAGGATTTTTTGTGGAAGAAGACCAATGACGGAAGATCCTATCAGGATGACAGAAGACAGAAGTTTAAAATTAAAAACTTTTAAATTTTAACTTTTAATTTAAAAAATTAGTTAGCCACTTCACTTATAAACTTAATTCTATACAAACGAAGCTCTTGATCATCATATTCCCCATCAAATTCTTTAATGGCCACATCAATGGCATCAGATTGAGATTCCATAAAATAATCATGGATTTCTTCTTGTTGGTCTTCATCCAAAATATCATCAATCCAATAAGTAATGTTCAATTTGGTACCAGAATATACAATAGCTTCCATTTCTTTAATGAAATCTTGCATAGACATGCCTTTGGATGATGCAATATCATCAAGCGGTAATTTCCTATCTATATTTTGTATAATGTATAATTTATTGGCCGAATTGCTTCCAGTTGATTTTACAACCAAATCGTCTGGTCTCAAAATGTCGTTTTCTTCAACATATCTAGCAATCAGCTCGACAAAATCCTTACCGTATTTTTTAGCTTTTCCGTCGCCTACACCATGAACATTAGCTAATTCGGTTAAATTTATAGGATACTTTAAAGCCATATCTTCCAAAGAAGGATCTTGAAAAATAACAAAAGGTGGCACCCCTAATTTTTTGGCATTCTTTTTACGTAAATCCTTGAGCATGCCCATTAAAACCTCATCGGCAGAGAGTCCGACGGTTTTAGCGGACGTTACAATACTTCCATCTTCTTGTTCGCCATCAAATATATGGTCTTCGGTCATCATAAACGATTCAGGTTTTTTAATAAATGCTCTTCCTTTATCGTTCAATTTGATAACTCCGTAGGTTTCAATATCTTTTTTTAGATAGCCAGCAACCAATAATTGCCTCAATAATGCCATCCAATATTTATTGTCTTTGTGACTTCCCTTGCCAAAAAATGGTTGCTCGTCTGTTTTATGGGATTTTATAAGGGCATTTCCTTTACCAATAACCACACTTACCATGTCTTTGGACTTATATTTTTCATTGGTCTTTTCAATGGTTTCCAAAAGAAATTTTGCGTCATCTTTGGCTTCATGTTGCTTTTTGGGATGACGTACATTATCATCCATATCGCCGCCTTCGCCCGTTTCATTATCAAATTCTTCACCAAAATAATGAAGGATGAACTTTCTTCTGGAAATGGATGTTTCAGCAAAAGCAACCACTTCTTGTAATAATGCTTGTCCGATTTCCTGTTCAGCTACTGGTTTCCCAGACATGAATTTTTCTAATTTTTCAATGTCTTTATAGGAATAATAAGCTAGACAATGGCCTTCTCCACCATCACGTCCCGCTCTACCCGTTTCTTGATAATAACTTTCTATACTTTTGGGAATATCATGATGGATTACAAAACGCACATCGGGTTTATCAATACCCATTCCAAAAGCAATGGTAGCCACCACCACATCAACATCTTCCATAAGAAATTTATCTTGATGGCTGGTTCGTGTTTTGGCATCTAAACCTGCATGATAAGGAACAGCCTTAATACCATTTACTTGAAGCACTTGTGATAATTCTTCAACGCGCTTTCTGCTTAAGCAATATATAATACCTGATTTTCCTGAATTTTGTTTAATAAAACGGATGATATCCGCATCTACATTTTTTGTTTTTGGACGAACTTCGTAGTATAAATTTGGTCTATTGAATGATGCTTTAAAGGTCTTTGCATTGGGAATACCAAGGTTTTTCAAAACATCTTCCTGAACTTTTGGTGTTGCGGTGGCTGTTAATCCTATAATCGGGATATCATCTCCTATCCTGCCAATAATCTGTTTTAAGTTTCTATATTCTGGCCTAAAATCGTGTCCCCATTCGCTTATACAATGTGCTTCGTCCACAGCCATGAAAGACACTTTTACCGAACGTAAAAAATCCACATTTTCATCTTTAGTCAATGATTCTGGTGCTACATATAACAATTTGGTAATTCCATTGGTGATATCTTCTTTGACACGCTTAATTTCGGTTTTATTAAGCGACGAATTTAAAACATGTGCAATACCTTCTTCATTGGAAATACCCCTTATAGCATCCACTTGATTTTTCATAAGTGCAATCAAAGGCGAAACTACAATTGCAGTACCATCTTGCATTAAAGCCGGCAACTGGTAGCAAAGTGATTTCCCACCTCCAGTTGGCATGATTACAAATGTATTGTTCCCTGATAATATGCTTTCAATAACGCCTTCTTGAAGACCCTTAAATTTACCAAAGCCAAAATATTTTTTTAATGCAGCTTGCAAATCACTTTTTGTTATTAACATGAACGGTATAAAAACTTAATTTAAATAAAAACACGAATTGAATAATTAATTTAATTGTGTATTGAGAGAACCCTCATTTTTTCGTTAGTTTTGTAACGATAATCAAAATTAAAAAAACTTTAACTGATTATCATTAAAGATAATAAAATCTTTAAAAGCATCAATAAAATAAATAATAAATTTTGAAAGACAAAAATTCTATTATTGCAACTGCTATACAGACCATTACCATGGAAGGCAGTGCTATTTTAAATCTTTCCACGCTTATTAATGATGAATTTGCTGAAGCTGTTCAACATATTTATAACTCAAAAGGCCGTCTTATCATCACAGGAGTTGGCAAAAGTGCTATTATTGCGAATAAAATTGTAGCTACCCTCAATTCCACGGGGACACCTTCAGTTTTCATGCACGCTGCAGATGCCATTCATGGCGATTTAGGACTTATACTTAAAGACGATATTGTTGTTTGTATTTCTAAAAGTGGTAATACAGCCGAAATTAAAGTGCTTATTCCCCTCATTAAAAGCGCAAAAAATAAAATAATTGCTATTACAGGTCGTAAAGATTCTTTTTTAGGAGAGCAGGCCGATTTTGTTCTCAACTCCTATGTAGAAAAAGAAGCTTGTCCGCATAACTTAGCTCCTACCACAAGCACCACCGCACAATTGGTAATCGGTGATGCCTTGGCGATTTGTTTATTGGAACTTCGCGAATTCTCCAGTAACGATTTTGCTAAATACCATCCAGGTGGCGCTTTGGGCAAACGATTGTATTTAAGAGTTGAAGATATATCTTCGGTAAATTTAAAGCCCAAGGTTTTTAAAGATACTGGCATTAAAGATATCATTATTGAAATGACGGAAAAAATGCTTGGCGTTGCTGCAGTTGTTGAAAATGATGCCATTATTGGGATTATAACGGATGGCGATTTACGACGCATGCTAAGCAAAACAGATGATTTTCTAGCACTAACGGCCAAAGATATTATGAGTTTAAATCCAAAACGCATACAAACCGATGCTATGGCTTTGGAAGCAAAAGAAGTTATGGAAGTCTATGGAATATCACAATTACTTGTTGAAGATCAGGGCAAATATGCAGGCGTGGTTCACTTACACGATTTAATAAAAGAAGGCATTATATAATGGCAAAAAAGAACATAAATGAGATGTCGTTTCTTGATCATCTCGAAGATTTAAGATGGCATTTAATAAGAATAGTTATTGCTGTAGTCGTTATGGCCACAGCAGCTTTTTTTGCCAAGTCATTTATATTTGATGTGTTGTTGCTAGGACCAAAAAGATCCGATTTCATCACATATGAAATTCTATGTAATATGGCAAAAAATTTTGGTATGAGCGATGCTTTTTGTTTTCAAGAATTACCATTCAGAATTCAAAGTAGAACCATGTCTGGTCAGTTTTCTTCGCACATTTGGGTATCCATAACGGCAGGTTTTGTCGCCGCATTCCCTTTCGTAATTTACGAATTATGGAAATTTATTAGTCCGGCGTTACATGAAAACGAACGTAAACATTCCCGTGGTTTTATAATCATAGCTTCTGGATTATTTTTTATTGGTGTCCTGTTTGGATACTATATTATTTGTCCGTTATCCATTAATTTTTTGGGCTCTTATCAGGTGAGTTCACAAGTGCACAATGATTTTGATTTAGATAGTTATATAAGTTTGGTAAGATCGTCTGTTTTAGCATGCGGTTTGGTTTTTGAACTTCCTATAGTGATCTACTTTTTAACAAAAATAGGTTTGGTAACTCCAGAGTTTTTAATAAAATACAGAAAATATTCCTTAATAATTGTATTGGTAATAGCTGCTATCATTACGCCACCAGACATTGCGAGCCAGATTATTGTAGCCATTCCTATTCTTATTTTATATGAAGTGAGCATCTATATATCAAGAATCGTTATCAGAAATCAAAATAGAAAAGAAAAGAAGCATGTCTGATATTGTTAACGAATTCAATGATTATCGTTCAAAAATGAACGATAAAATTTTAGCTGATAACAATAAGGTTATTAAACGCATTTTCAACTTAGATACCAATGCATATTCCGAAGGCGCTTTAGATGTAAAAACCAAAGAACTTTTAGGATTGGTGGCATCAGCGGTTTTACGTTGTGATGATTGTGTGAAATACCATTTAGAAACCAGTTATAAATTAGGGTTGACAAAAGATGAAATTGTTGAAGCTTTAAGCATTGCCACCTTGGTTGGTGGTACTATTGTTATTCCACATTTACGCCGTGCTTATGAGTTTTGGGATGCTTTGGAAGACCAAGAAAAAACTAATTAATTTATTGTCGAAAAATAGTTATATGTTTTTGCTATTTTTAGCGTTTACAATACAGATATGATTTTAAGAGCCGAAAATTTAATGAAGTCCTATGGCGGACGAAAAGTTGTGAAATCTGTTTCCCTTGAAGTAAATCAAGGGGAAATAGTTGGATTATTAGGTCCTAATGGCGCTGGTAAAACCACTTCTTTTTATATGATTGTCGGGTTAATAAAACCTAATGGTGGTACTATTTTTTTAGATGATAAGGAAATCACCAATTACCCCATGTATAAACGTGCTCAAAACGGTATAGGCTATTTGGCACAAGAAGCTTCAGTTTTTAGAAAATTAAGCATTGAAGATAATATATTGAGTGTGTTGCAACTCACCAAACTTACCCAACAACAGCAACATGATAAAATGGAATCTTTAATTGAGGAATTCGGTTTAGGACACATTCGTAAAAGTAGAGGTGATTTATTATCTGGTGGTGAACGCAGACGTACCGAAATTGCTCGCGCCTTAGCAACCGACCCAAGTTTTATTTTATTGGATGAACCTTTTGCAGGGGTTGATCCTGTTGCAGTTGAAGATATTCAACGTATTGTAGCACAATTAACTAAAAAAAATATTGGCATTTTAATTACTGACCACAATGTTCAGGAAACATTAGTCATTACTGATAGAACCTATTTAATGTTTGAAGGTAGCATCTTAAAAGCGGGCAAGCCAGAAGAACTGGCTAATGACGAAATGGTACGTAAAGTATATTTAGGTCAGAATTTTGAACTTCGTAAAAAGAAGATTAGGGAGTAGACGCTAAGCGTCATTAATTATTTGTCATTCCTGCGTAGGCAGGAATCCACTAACTAATTCAATAAGTCTAATCTTTTGATAAATCTTTCAGATTTCTTTTGTTAATGTAAAAGTAGTATTGATGCATGTTTTACACATTGATATTTTGGATTCCTGCCTACGCAGGAATGACAAAAAAAACATAATTTCCAATTAATAATTAATGCTTTCCTTTTATAAAAATCATCTTAAAACCCTTAACAACCAAAAAAGCACCAAACCCAACCAATAAACCCACAATAAATTCTTGAAGTATCGCTGGCAAAAACTCTAGAAAATGATGTAAAAACTCAATATTGTGAACAAAAATACCACCTGCTACCAATATTAAGGCAATAGTGCCAATAACAGATAAACTCTTAATCACCCAAGGAAGCGCATTAACCAAAAATGTACCTACAGTCTTTGAAATACCCTTTTTGTCTCCGCTCCTTTTTATAAGTCTTAAGCCTAAATCGTCCATTCTCACAATAAGTGCTACAATACCATAAACACCCACTGTTGCTATGATAGCGACAATGGAAACCACTAATATTTGAAACAAAAGATCTTTTCCTATAACGGTTCCTAGAGCAATGATGACAATCTCAACCGACAAAATAAAATCGGTTAAAATGGCTGACTTTATCTTACTCTTTTCTAATTTCAAAACTTCTTCTTCACTAGGTTCAGTTAAAATAATAACGTTATCTGCATGTTGTTTATGTGGCACAAAAAATTCATATATTTTTTCGGCGCCTTCAAAAGCTAAATATATACCGCCCAAAACTAAAAGTACCGTTACGGCTGGAGGTAAAAAAGCACTCAATAAAAAAGCGACGGGCAGAATTATTAATTTATTTAGAAATGAGCCTTTTGTAATGGCCCATAATACAGGAATTTCACGCGATGCGACAAATCCAGTTGCTTTTTCAGCATTGACTGCTAAATCGTCTCCTAAAATACCTGCTGTTTTTTTTGTTGAAATCTTACTCATGACTACAACATCGTCCATAAGTGCTCCAATATCATCTAATAACGCGAAAAATCCTGAGGCCATATTTATTTTATTTATAGTGAATTGATTAAATAAGTCTGAAATTTTATTTTGAAGTTACATTATCCAGCAAAGACATGCCAATATAAGTAAGTATGATTATAGGTATTGCTGCAAATTGTAAAATAATTATAAATAAAGCGCATAGAAATATAAAAATATATCTGGTCGCATTGGCTTTAAAGTTCCAATTTTTAAATTTTAGGGCAAATAATTTAATACCAGAATTCAACATATAACAACTCACTAATGTGATAATTATTAAAAACCACTTATTCAAAATAATAGCATTCATATAATCACTATTCTGAAATTCCATAATTAACGGCAACGATATAATAAACAAGGCATTTGCTGGTGTTGGCAAGCCTTTAAAATAGGTTTGTTGATCCTCATCTAAGTTAAATTTAGCTAGTCTGTATGCTGAAGCCAACGTAATAAATAAACCTAAAAGTGGTAATACATTGATATTTGAAAAATTCAAATTTGAGTAATCAATATCAGAATGACCCCAAGTTGTATCAGATAAAGCTAATAATTTATACATGATAAGCCCAGGCACCAATCCACAGGTAACCATGTCTGCCAAAGAATCCAATTGTAAACCCAATTCACTTTGAACGTTCAATTTTCTAGCAGCCAACCCATCAAAAAAATCGAAGAAAATTCCAAAAAAAACAAATAATGAACCAGTAACAAAATCATCATTTAAAACAAATATGACGGCAATACTTCCGCAGAACAAATTCAATAACGTCAATGTGTTTGGTATATATTTTTTCATATTTTATATTTCTATGTGTAAAAATAGCAAAGAATTTATGTCTAAAACAATAAACAAACAATAAGTGTTATACTTTCAGGTTTAATAGCTGATAAATTATATGCATCTTTGTGAAAAAATTTGGCGATTGAGACCGTACTTAACCACAATCTTCTTTATTGCTTCATTAAACATCTTCGGCCAAACCGTTAGAAAATATTCTAATGAGTTTATGAATATTGGCGTTGATGCGGCCGCTTTGGGTATGAGCAGTGCGGTGACTTCACATACTGCCGATGTTAATTCTGGATATTGGAACCCTGCAGGTTTATTGGATTTAGAAGATAATCAATTATCGCTCATGCACTCTAGCTATTTTGCCAACATTGCCAATTATGACTATGCTGCTTTTGCCATGCCATTAGACGAGCAAAGTGCCATAGGCATCTCTTTAATAAGGTTTGCTGTGGATGATATTTTAAATACAACCCAACTTATTGACGAACAAGGAAATATAAATTATGATAGAATTAGTTTGTTTTCTACAGCTGATTACGGACTCACATTTTCGTATGCTAGAGAACTTCCTGTGCAGGGACTTAATTATGGCGTGAATGCCAAAGTAATTAGACGTATTATTGGTGATTTCGCGTCGTCTTGGGGTTTTGGTCTGGATTTGGGCGTGCAGTTTAAAACCCAAAACAATTGGAAATTCGGCGTTATGGCACGTGATATTACAACCACGTTTAATGCTTGGGCTATTGATGAAACAGAATTTGAAAAAATTCGAGATGCTGTGGAAGGTCAAAATCAGGAATTACCCGAAACTACCGAAATTACCATTCCGAAATTACAAATAGGTATCTCTAAATTATTTGATTTCAATTATGATTATACGTTATTAACTGCTGTAAATTTGAATGTACGCTTTGAGCAAAACAATGATATTATCTCATCATCGGTTGCCAGTGTCAATCCAGCGTTTGGTTTCGAATTTGGTTATGTAGATATGGTGTATTTGCGTGGCGGCGTGGGGAATTTTCAAAATGAATTACAAATAGATAATACCGAACAATTAAGTTTTCAGCCAAGTTTTGGTGTCGGCTTTAAATATAACGGCGTACAAATAGATTATGCATTTACCGATATTGGCGATCAAAGTGTAGCCTTATATTCTAATGTATTTTCTTTAAAACTCGATTTTAGTATCTTTAGGTAATATTCTTTATATGCAAAAAGCTTTATTTATTTTATTTCTCATTTTCGTAATTGGAATAACAAGTGCTCAATCAAACATATTATCGCCTGAAGCTGAGATTAGCGTGCTTACTATTGGTCCAGGAGCTTCATTGAATGATTCCTTTGGACATAATGGATTTAGGATTAAGGATGATATAAAGGGAACGGACATTGTTTTTAATTACGGAGTTTATGATTTTAATGCACCAAATTTTTACTTAAAATTTGCACAAGGAAAACTAAATTACTTAATAGGTGTAAATTATTATGAAGATTTTTTTAATGATTATATCTCTCAAAATAGAACCATTAAAGAACAGGTTTTAAATCTATCGCAAAGCGAAAAGCAGAAGTTATTTGATTATTTAATCAACAACTACAAACCTGAAAATAGACGGTATTTATACGATTTCTTTTTTGATAATTGTGCCACAAAAATCAAAGAGGTCACCAACATTGCTTTAGATAATACGATTCAATTTAACGAGCCAAAAGATTTTGAACAGCAAACTTTCAGGGAATTAATACATAGCCATTTAAATAGAAATTCTTGGGGCTGTTTTGGAATCGATTTAGCATTGGGTTCTGTCATTGATAAAAAAGCATCGCCAGAAGAACACATGTTTTTACCAAAATACATTCACGAATTCTTCGGAAATGCCACTATTAAAAACTCAGGAGAACCTTTAGTAAAAGCCAATAAGATACTTTATAAAAAAATAGATAATGAAACACCAACAAATTTTTTAACAAGTCCGTTGTTTATTTTGGGCATTCTTGGATTTTTCATCCTTTTTATCACATACAAAGATTTTAAAAAACAAAAACAAAGTGTTTGGTTGGATGTTACTTTATTCAGTATTACTGGACTTATTGGAATTGTAATTTTACTGCTTTGGTTTGCAACCGACCACAAAGCGACCCATCAAAATTATAATTTGCTTTGGGCTTTTGTACTTAATATTTTTGTATTCGGACAACTATTAAGAAAAAAAACAAGTATTTGGTTTATTAAATATTTGAAGTTTTTGTTTATTCTTTTGTGTCTTTTAACACTTCACTGGATTATTGGCGTACAGATATTCGCTATTGGATTGATTCCTTTTTTAATAGCTTTAGGTGTGAGATATCTATATTTAATACGATTTTATAATTCTTAAGTTTTCACTGCATACTGAGACTGTGAACTGAATGGTATTACTGCCCCCTAAAGAAAATCATAGTACTTAGGGTTTTCATCAAAATATTTATATCTAAGAAAAAACTTCTGTGCTTAATGTAATATAAGTCGTATTGCAATTTAAGCAGACTATCATCTACCGAGGAACCATATCTGGTATTAACCTGTGCCCAACCTGTAAGGCCGGGTTTTACAATATGTCGGGTTTCATAAAATGGTAAAGATTTGGATAATTCATTAACAAATTCTGGACGCTCAGGTCTTGGCCCAATCAAATTCATGTCCCCATTTAAAATATTTAGGAACTGGGGGATTTCATCAAGTCTTGTATTTCGCATAAACTTGCCAAATTTTGTAATTCTTGAATCATTTTTTTCAGTCCAAACAGCACCATTGATTTCGGCATTTCTAATCATGGTTCTAAATTTAATTATTCTAAAAACATGTCCATTTTTACCAACTCTTTCTTGTATATAGAATAAGGAGCCCTTATTGGCATAAGCATTTCCCAATAAAATTATCGGCAATAAGAGTATGCCTACTAAAATGCCAATCGCGGAAATTATGATATTGAATAAACGATTAAAAAACAGGTACATTTTGTTTTGATTACTTCTGCTAAATGGGAAATATTTGTAAAAATCCTTACCAACAAATTGAACAGGTATGCGTTGCGTCATATCTTCATACACCTGAGTATATTCTTTTATAGAAAATCCACTTTCAAGAAGGTTCATAAGATCTTTATAAATCTCAGATGTTATGGTTTCAGAATTATAACTTGCAATGACTATTTCGGAAATATTTTCATCTTTAATGACTTGAAGCATCTCTTTGGGACTGTACTCCTTAATTTCTTGAAAGGTTGAGCTTTTGCTGGAATCGACTTCACAATTAACAAAACCTATAATTTTATAATTAGGGTCTGAATCATTGAAAGCCTCAATAATGATTTGAATGTTTGATGTTTCGCCTACAATTAATACTTTTTTATAAAATCTGGGCGATATAACAAAAGTAACGTAAGCAAATCTCCATATAAAAAGTGCCAAAATAATGGCAAAATAAAAATACAATATTTGTAACCTATTGTCTGGTAAAATGGGTGTGAAATACGGCGTTAAAAAATAGAATAATACCGTTACAGAAGCTGTTAAAATTATATTACCATAGATGGAGTCAAACTTACTCGACTTTTGTAAATCATACAGTTCGAAAATAGTTCCAAAAATTGAGATGTACAAAATAAGAACAAAAAGCCAAACCCAATTTTCTTTGTTAATGTTTATATAATCGAACTGGAAAGTTCTGCTAACAAGATATAAAATAGCAATTATAGAAAGGATATCAAAAAGACGTAAAAGAACCTTACGTTCTGAAATATTGAAATGTATACCTTTGTGAGACATTTTGGATTTAGTTGAGAGGCCTTAAAGGTAACAAGAAATTACAATTAACTGAAAAAACTATCGTAAAAGTGAATGCCATTCCCGTTTAACGGTCTCCCAATCAAATTGTTCTGCCTTTCCTCGAGCGTTTATGGCTATTTTTTTTCCTTCATTTGGATGCCATTGCAGCCACTTTATAGCATTTACAAATTCTTCAATATTATTTGGATTAACTAATATGCCATCATGACCATTTTCAATCAAAAAAGGCATACCTCCTACATTGGTGGAAATTATAGGAAAACCTAAAGCCATGGCTTCCATCAGACTCACAGGCATATTATCAACATTTGTGGTATTGATAAAAATATTATAATCTTGGGATAGGTGTATCCATTCTTCCTTTGATAACTTTCCTGTAAATCTCACTTTAACATTGAGCTCTTTAGCCAAATTTTGAGCTTCAATTAAGGAGCCGTCACCTTCTGGACCAACCATACAAAGTGATGCTTTGAGTCCTTCGTCTTTTAATGCTTTTAATAGTTTTATGGCCAATAAAGGATTGTATATTTTAGAGAAAGAACGTACCCAAAACAAATCTAAAGACTCGTGAATCCTTTGTTTGAAAGGGTATTTTTTAATATCAATGGTATTTGGAATGCAGATTACATTAGAAAATCCTAATTTTTCAAATTCAGATTTAATATACAAGGAAGGCGACACATTTTTATAAGAATGATGGAAGATTGCTGCGCTTAATTTTGGATTTTTAATAAGTCTGTTTGGTAAATTACCTCCATGTAAAATGGTTATATATCTCAATTTTAACAATCGGCATAATTGACTGCATACATAGGCATAATAAAAATTTTGGGTACTGTAAGTATCAATCAAAACATAGTCTACTTTTTTAGCATATTTTAAAATAGCAAAAAGCATGTCAATAAGGCGTAATATTTTATTTTTCTTATTAGAAAACGTACAAACAGTATAACCCTCGATTCTTAAATGCTCACTTAAGGTTTCTATAGTGGTTTGTGTTTTACCCTTCTCTAATAGCAGATTTCCTATGTACAGGAATTGTTTCATATGTAATATTTAATAAACAAAGTCCGTATATAAATGCTGGTGCAGCAATACGCATGGCGGAGTGATTGATGGTTAAAAACCAAAATAGATAAAACGAATAAAAAAACAAATTCGACCGGTTATTAAACCTAAAAACCAAGGGTGTGATCAGCAATATCAAAAAAGCAAACACCCCTAACAAACCATGTTCTGCAATAATACGGCTCATTTCGTTATGCGAGGCCGCCTCTACACCCGTTTCATCTTTTCTTAATTCCTTAATATTACCAACTCCAATCCCTAAAAACGGATTTTCCATAAATTCACCCAATTCATAGGTCAATAAATCGACACGACCTGTAGTAATATCTTCTTTTTCACGCCCTGAAGCATCTTGGTTAGCATAACGCATATCTAAAAAACCACGGGTTTGAATAGAACTTAATATCCAAACCAAACCTATCGTCAATAAAAAAACCAATACCGAAAATTTGATTTTAAACTTGGTATTAAAATTAACCTTAAAATAATATAGACCTAAAAAAAATAAAATCATGATCACAGCCGTAATCACACCACCTCTACTAAATGTTACAAGAGCTCTGAATGCAAATAGTCCCAATAAAAACAAATCAATAAGTCTATGAAAAATCAATTCTTTAGACATAAAAAACTTGGTGGCAGTAACAAATATCCCAATTCCCAAAACAGTAGCTACTTGATTGGGTCCAAATCCACCAGAAGCTGCAAAGTTAGATTCCGTACCTGTTACAACCTCCTGAAGATCTGGCGTATATAAAAATAAATAAACAGCCATACTAATTAAGGGCATTAAAAAAGCTATTAATATGGTTTTTAATTGTATAAAACTTACGGTACGCTTATAGCAAAAAATGGCGACAATGCCTAAACAAACAGGCCCACTTAAATTAAAGGCAACGGCACGCCTAATATCAGATTCAAACCCCAGGGTACTAACAGCCACATAAATACCAGGAATTAAAAGGAACATATAAATGACGTAAATAAGGGCCTTATTAGCAAATCCATTGCGAAACAAGCCGAAAGCAACAAAGACTATGACCAAGTATTTAATGGCCTCATAAAAAAAAGTGCCATGGTTCATCCTTAAAAAGACCTCGGCTCCTACCATATAAGCACATGCACTTAGCACTTCTACCGTCATTATCTTTTTGGACGACCTCACTATTTTATATAAATAATAACAAATAATAAACAATAAGTAAAACTTTGCTAAAGTCTCATTAAAATAAATAAGAATCCCAATAAGCACATGAAGCAAAATGCTATTAATATATTTGTTACTATGTCCAAAAAGTTTTTGGTTTACCATTACTGTAAAAAAGTATATTATTTCTTTTTGAAAACGAAGTTATTCTTTTAAATTATAAAGTTCTTATTTTTTCAAGATTTCATTCCGTATCCTATCATTGTAAAAGGAATAAGTAAACTGTTTATAAAAATCATATGGCTGCAATATGAAGTGCTTATAGTGTTCGGACGACATATTCAAGCATTCCCGTAGCTTTTGTTGTAAACCAATTTCAGATACTTCTTGAATTAAAACGCCTTGAACGCCATCAAAAATATACTGTCCAATAGCCGACACATTAGATACCACTGGAACACAACCGTAATTTAAAGCTTCTGAAATAACCTTTGGAAATCCTTCCGATTGAGATGGTAAAACAATAAAATGACACGCTTCATAAATATCATGTAATGCCGTTCGTGACAAGGTTCCGTGGTACACTGATAAAATCCCTGAGTCTTCCAATTTTTTTTTGTAAAGTTCACCATCTGCTCCTGCCCCTACGATATGCACAATATCAATAAATGCTTTATATGATGCTGGCAACTCTTTAAGACTATTTATAAAAACATCTATGCCTTTAGCCGCCTCTAATCTACCTACAAAACAAAAAGACCTGCGTTCTGGTAGCACTTTTGACTTACGACAGATACTACCTGATTGAACTTCAACATCCGTAAGACA
>Ga0307414_10000305_pt1 | contig 28492 bp, 30 predicted proteins | sample DK1Ometagenome_FD_203804 | JGI IMG/M metagenome (GOLD analysis project Ga0307414, IMG submission 203804) | Maize rhizosphere microbial communities from greenhouse at UC Davis, California, United States - DK15-O-3 | ecosystem: Host-associated > Plants > Roots > Rhizosphere > Soil | place: USA... | reverse complement strand
AGCCAGCTCGCGGCTTCCGGCGATGACAGCCAGCTCGCGGCTTCCGGCTATGCCAGCATCGTTGTTGCCTCTGGCCTCCGTTCCAGCGCTAAGGCCGGACAGAATGGAGCCATCGCTCTCGCCTGGCATGACGGTGCCCGCTACCGCATCGCCGTTGGTTATGTCGGCGAAGCCGGAATCGAGGCGGACACTTGGTATCGGGTGTCCGAGAAAGGCGAACTCGAAAAGGTTTGAGCCATGAGAGTCGTGCTCATCCTTTCCCTGGCACTTGCAGGATGGCTGATCGTTGCCGTCATCGCTTTCGCTATCCTCAAAGCCCCGAAAAGCGCCATCGGCTGCGGCTGTGGAGCGGTCTTCTGCCTCTTTGTCGCAGGGCGTGAATGGGCAGCTCTCCGGGAGGAAGTGCTTTGGGAAGATGCGCAACGCCATCCGCGACTTTGAAAATTCAACAATTGATTCCAAACCATGAAACTAAGTGAAAAGAAAGGCGGGTCCTTTACCCCGCACCCCGAAACCGAAAGCCCTGTTCGTTCCGTGATCGTCGATGTTACGCCGCTGAAAAAGCGGAGCACTGAATACGGCGAGAAGGAAGAATTCCGGCTCGTGTTCGAAACCGAAGCGAAGGACGACGAAGGCACCCGCTTTTACGTCTGGAGCCGCGGCTATACCCCGTCGCTGAACGAGAAGGCGGCGTTCCGGAAGGACCTGAAGAAGCTCCTTGGCCGCGACCTCACCGCGCAGGAGCTCAACGAATTCGATACCGAGTCCCTGCTTGGCCTCGGTGCGAAGCTGATGATCGAGCACTCCCATAGCCCCGACGGCTCGGCGACCTATGCGAACATCGCGATGATGCGGCCCGATGCGGAGCCGGTGAAGCCGAGCGGGAAATACGTCCGGGTGAAGGACCGGGAGGCCAAGGGCGGCGGCGGCGATAGCAGCGGCGGCGGCAGCGGTTCCAGCTACAAGAAGGCCCCTGACTCCGAAGAGGCCCGCGAGCCGTGGCAGAAGTGCAAGGTCCACGTCGGCAAACACAAGGGCGTGGACCTCGGCGACCTCGACCAAGAGGCGGTCAACGCCCTGATCGAGAAATGGCTTCCGAACGTCGGATCGGCCACCAAGCCGACCGCCGACGACAAGCGGCTGAAGGCGGCGCTTGAAGAGGTGGTGGCGCTCCTTGCTGAGCCCGCGGAGCCCGCCGCGGCCAAGGAAGAAGCGGATTACTGAGTCGGGACCGCCGCACCCCATCACGACCACAACTCATGATCTCAGTCATTGATGAAATCCAAGTCTCGCCCGGGGCGGCCGTGCTCCCGGGCGAGGAGCGGGAAAAGTCGGTTGTCGTCTTCGACATCGAGACCGGCCCGGCACCCGCGGACGTGATCGACCGGCACATGCCGGAAATCGAAGCGCCCGCGAATTACAAGGACCCGGTGAAGATCGAGGCCTACAAGGCGGAGCAACGGGAGAAGTATGTCCAGAAGGCGGCGCTATCGCCGCTGACCGGCCGGGTGCTGGCAATCGGCGCATGGGCGGATGGCATCTATCACCGCTTCATCTGCGACGAGACGGAAGGTGCAGAGGCGGAATGCATCCGCTGGTTTTGGGGACTGGTCAGCACCCGCACGGTGCTGGTCGGCTTCAACTCCAACGGCTTCGACCTCCCGTTTCTTTTCCGCCGCTCCTGGGCGCTGGGAATCCCGGCTCCCAAAGGCCGCCTCGATCGCCAGTTCCGCCCCGAAGTGTCGGTTCATGTCGACCTGCTCGACCTCTGGCGCCTGGGCGACCGACACCTCTTCATCTCGCTCGACGCCGTTTCCCGCTACCTCGGGATCGGCGAGAAGAGCGGCGAGGGAGAACTATTCTACCAGGTGCTCCGCGCCTTCCCGGAGGAGGCCGAGGCGTATCTGAAGAACGACGTCCGCCTCACCTTCGAGCTGGCGAAGCGTCTTGAGGTGATCCACCCGGAACTCGAGTTCGAGGAGACGGGCTCCGTGTGCGCCGATACCGACTACTGACATGCCGACCATCGCTGAAATCCTCGCGGCGAAGGCGGTGAAATCCACCGCGGCCCCTCAATCCGGAGGGGCCGCGGCCGGGGCGGGAAAAAAGCCCGAACCGGCAGGATTGAAGATCACGACGCCGATCGAGCCGACGGCCGAGATCCTGCCGCGGTCACTGTCCTCGACATCCGGAGAGGACATTCCCCGGGCGCCCGTCAACGCGGCACCGGCGGAACTCGTGTGGCATTCGGCGCTGGAAGGCCTGAATACCGAGCTTTGCGTGATCCCGGATCCCGATCCGAGGAACGAGCGGGCATGGCTGGCAATCCGCCGCCCGGAAGAATCGACCCGCCCGCTTTACCTGTTCAGCCTGCCGACCTTCCCGCACCCGGGGGCGAAGGCGGACCCGTTCTAACTCCTCCGCTTGCGCCGCCCCACGTGCGGCTCGCCCGGAGAAAACCGTTGCTCAACGACCGGCCCGCCCCGGGGTCGATTGCGGCCACCATCGCCGCCGCGATCAAAGCGAAGCGCGATGAGCTGACGGGGCCGAAACCCGGGCATTGTGCGATGTGCGCCAACCGGTGGGGCAAGGCGCTCCTGATCGGCTCATGCATCTGCACCGGCGACGTCCAGCTCGGCCGGCCTGACCACTCGAAATTTTTCCCACGACCATGAATGCCATCACCGACACCGTCGAAATTCTCAAACTTGAAGGCACCGGCTATTCCCTTGCGGTCTTGCCTCAAACAGAGGAGCAAAAGCAGGGGCTCATTACCGCGGCCGCCGCCGTCACTCAGGTAACGAACAACGATGAATCCGGCGTGGCACAGTTCCAGATCCGGAACCTAGCGGCGTTCCGCATCCAGGTTGAAAAGGCACGGGTCGAGGCCAAGAAGCCGATTCTCGAACTCGGGCGGAAGATCGACGCAGCCGTTGCTGACTTCGTCGGGCTGATCAATTCCGAGGGAAACCGGCTCAAGCTGATGGTCGGGGACCACGCGAAGCAGGTGCTTGAAGAGAAGCGCAAGGCGGAGGCCGAGGAGCGCCGGAAGTTCGAGGAGGCAAAGCGCGCCAAGGAAGCTGAAGAGGCGGCGGCGCGCGAAGTCGAAGAGGCCCGGAAGAAAGCGGCCGACGCGAAATCGATTGCCGACGTGATCGAGGCGAAGCGGCGCGAGCGGGTTGCCGAGCAAGCCGCCCGTGATGCCGCCGATACCCGGATGGCCGCGAATGTCGACCGCTTCGAGGCCTCTTCCGTGGTGGCCGCGACCAAGATCAACGCGGGGGTCCGCATGGTCGACGACTTCGAAGTCGAGGACCTCGATGCGCTCTACAAATACAACGCCGACATGGTCGCGATGTCGCCCCGGGCGAACGAGATCAAGCGCCTGATCGGGCAATTCCGCGAGGCAGGCAAGGACCCGGTGATTCCCGGCGTCCGCGTCTTCCAGAAGCCCGCAGTCTCCACCCGCTGATTTTCCCAACCGATCCCATCCAGAAAAAATGAAAACGAAATCGCTGATATGCGCGCTCACCGACGAAGAGCGCCGGACCTACGGAATCAAGCTCGCCGGGCTGCTCGATGATATCGACAACGTCGAAGGCGAGAAAAAGAAGCAGGCCGACCACTACAAGGACCGGATCGGCGGGCTGCAGGCCGCGGCCGACGAGCTCCGCCGGAAAGTCTCGACCGGCCAGGAATGGCGGGAGGTCGAGTGCCAGGAGGTGCTAGGCCAGCCGACTCCCGACAAGAAGCAGATCATCCGCACGGATACCGGCGAAGTGATCGGGTGCGAGTGGATGACCGAGGCGGACAAGCAGGGGCTGCTTGCACTGGATCTTATAGACGGCGAGGAAGACGCCGACGAAGAGGATGAGGCTGAAGAGCGCACCGAAGCGGAAGTCGAGGCCGACGTCGCCGAAGGGGCTGGAGACGCCGAACCGCCCGTGACGGTCGAGCCGGAGCGCCCGGGCCCGCTGGCCGAAGCTCGGGAAGCCGGGAAGAAGGCTCATGCCGCAGGCGTGCCGCTCGACAAGTGCCCTTTCAGCAAGCGCCGCCGCAAGGAGGCCGAAGCATGGGGGCAAGGCTGGCTAGAATCCGATGCCGACGAAGCCGACGCGGCACTGGCAGGCCAAGCGGCCGGCGGGACGGCCGAGCCGATGCCCGAGGATGACCCGGAGGCCCCGGTTGCCACGGAAGAGGATTATTAACCCCCCCACTTGGCGGCGGTGCCCCGCGGTGCCGCCGCCTTCCTCCCCGATGAAATCTTTTGTCATTTCCAATTCGGAACCCGAGCCGGGCTCGCTGCGGCGGCCGTCGGTAACGATCGAAGTTGAATCGCTGCGGGCGCTTCGGGTGATCCTGAAAAAGAAGGGATCGGGACCGGAGATCGGTGCCGTCTCCGAGGCGCTATCGGAAGATCATTTGCTTCTTGAGGAAGTGGAGACGATCCGCAGCCTCGAAATCGAATTCGCCCGGGAGATTGCGGAGTTCCAGAAGCAGCGGCGCCCGCTTCGCAAGATCACACTGCCGGATGGAGGGGCGGCGATCTTCGTTTGATCACGTCCCGCCAGATCTTCAGCGCCTTCATTCCCGGCAAGCCGAAGGGACAGCCGCGGCCGCGGGCATTCGTCAAGAAGATGGCAAGCGGTGGTGTCCGCGCTTCGGTCTTTGAGGCGGGGACGGCCGAGCAATGGAAGTCATCGGTTGCCACCACGTGCCAGACGCTTGAAGGGCGGCTGCTGGTACTGCCGCTGATGGTGACCCTCACGTTCTATTTCCCCCGCCCGAAGTCTCACTTCACCGCCAAGGGCGTTTTGCGGCCGCTCTCCCCGCTGATCCACCGCCAGACCCCGGACGCCGACAACGCCGCGAAGGCGGTGCTCGATGCCCTGTCGCACGTCGGGGCGTGGCAGGACGATAACCAGATCTCCGACCTGATCATCCGCAAGCGTTGGGCCACCGGTGCCCCCGGGTGCCAAATCCAGATCCACGAACTCACCGAAAATTTCTTATGAGTATTCCCGCCTTTCCTCTCTGCTGGCCCGACCGCTTCCCGCGGACCGCGCCCACCCGACGCCAACAGGGGGCTTTCAAGACCTCCCTGTCCGGCGCGCTGAAGAACGTCCAAGACTCCCTCCGGCTCTTTGCCTCCGACAGCGGCAAGAAGCTTGAAGGGCTGACGATCTCTTCCAATGTCTCGCTGGGGGACCAACGCCCCACGGATCCCGGCGTCGCCGTCTGGTTCACATGGGACGGCCTGCAGGTCTGTATCCCGGTCGACCGTTACGGCAAGGTCGAGGCGAACCTACAGGCAATCCACCACGTGCTGGAAGCCCGCAGGACGGAGCTTCGCCACGGCGGGCCCGAGATCGTCCGGGCGACCTTCCAAGGCTTCCTTGCGCTGCCTGCGCCCGTCGACCGCCGCCACTGGTGGGACATCATGGGGATTTCCCGCGATTCCTCCCCTGAGGCGATCAAAGCCCGATACAAGGAGCTTTCGCGAACGGCGCACCCGGACACCGGCGGCAGCGCCGACGCGTTCGCCGAACTCGGCCAGGCCTACAAGGCGGCCAAGCTGGAAAGGGGTGAAGCATGAGCTTCATCGAACTCAATAAGGTGATCGCTTTCGAAACGATCCGGGAAGTTCTCCAGTCGTCGCCGCTACGCATGGCCCCGAACGACGTCGTTGCCGCAGTAAAGGAAATGAAGGCCCGGCTTGACGTGCAGGGGGCGGCGGATTCAGCCCCCCCCGCCGGGGGTGAGACACCGAGGACGTCCGCCCTCATCAATTCGTTCCACTCCGGCCAGACTGTCGAGGAGAAGGCGCTACTTGCGCTGAAGGTGGCCCGCACACTCGAACGTGAGGCCGCCGCGCTGAGGGAGGCCGTGCAAGCCGCCGGGCGAATCATGGCCGGGAAGTATCTCCCGTGGTCAAATGCGGGCGGACCGAACGAGTGCGCTCACGGACGGGCTGACGGCATCCCATGCCCGGAATGCGACCTGCTTACCCTGAAAGCCGCCCTCGCGGATGGGAAGGGGGGCGCATGATCACCCTCGACAAAGACCAACTCTCAGCGATGGCCCGGGTGAACGAAGGAAAGAACGTCTTCCTCACCGGTGCCGCCGGTACCGGCAAATCTTCCGTCACGGTCGAGATGATCCGCCGCCGCCTGGGCGACCGGGGTCTCAAGGTCTGCGCGACGACCGGCGTTGCCGCGCTGAACCTCCGGGACAAGCTGGCCGCGCTTTTCGGGCAGGACGTTGAGACCTCGACCGTCTTCCGTTGGGCAGGGATCGGGATCGGGCCGCGGCCGGAGCAATCGTTCGGCGATTACTACGAATGGATGGCCAAGCGCGGGTTCTCGTGGGCGGCCACGTGCCGGCGCATCCGGGGAACCAAGACCCTGATCATCGACGAGGTGAGCATGCTCCACGGCCGGGTCCTCGATTTCATTGACTACGTGTGCCGGTGCATCCGTGGCGACGACCGGCCGTTTGGCGGCATTCAGGTGATCGCCGTCGGCGATTTCCTCCAGCTCCCGCCGGTCTCGAAAACCGGCACCTACGATTGGGCCTTTCAGTCAGACGCATGGGCGGCCGCGGATTTCACCTCCGCATCGCTCCGCACCGTCCACCGCCAGGCCGACGGCGAATTCGTCGGGCTGCTCAACCAGTTCCGCGAGGGCTTCGTGAACAAGGATGGGATGGCGCTCCTCAAATCCCGCGTCGCCCTCTTCCCCGATCGGAACCTTCTCCGGCTGCTGACGCACAATGCGCAGGTCGACAAGTGGAACGGCTATCAACTCGAATGCATCGAGAAGCCCGAGGCGGTGCTGACGGCCGAGGGCGACGGCCCGACCGACGAAGTCGCATGGCTTCAAAAGAACCTCGTGACGCCGACGGTGCTCCGGATCAAGGAGGGCGCGCGCGTGATGGTCACGGCGAACCTGCCGGGCGAAAACGGCACCTTGTCGGCCGCCAACGGTGACATGGGGGACGTCGCGGGCTGGGATGACGAGACGGTGATTGTCCGGCTCGACAACGGGAAGACCTTGGAAGTCGTGCGCCACAAGTGGGAATTCGATCCGACCGCCGAGAAGGCAACCGGGTGGTTCAAGCAATTCCCGCTTCGGCTGGCCTGGGCGGCGACCATCCACAAGTCGCAGGGGCTTACGCTCGATCGCGCGCTTGTCGACATCCGGGCGGCCCGCGAGCCCGGGCAAGCTTACGTCGCGCTCTCCCGCGTCCGCGGTCTCCCCGGGCTGTTCATGAAGGACATGTTCAAAGGCGTGTGGGTTTCCGACGAGGCCAAGGCGTTCCACCGGAAGATTGAAGCAGGGTGGGGCGAGCAACCGACCTTCGCCCCGGCGCTCACTCTGACAGGGGAGGACGAATACTGATGCGACCGCTTCAACCGACCCTTTTTGACGGCGACCGCATGAGCCTCGCCGATGCGATCGAGATCACCGCCAATAGCCTGCGGGCCTACGGCGAGCGTTACCGCCATTGGGCGATCGCGTTCTCGGGAGGGAAGGACAGCTCGGCCACCCTGACCGTCGTCGTTTACCTGATCGTCTCCGGCCGCATCCCCAGGCCGCAATCCCTGACCATCCTCTACGCCGATACCCGCATGGAGCTGCCACCGCTCCACGCCACCGCCATGACGCTGCTCGCTGAAGTCCGGGCGCTCGGGATCGATACACGCGTCGTCTTGCCGGAGATGGATGATCGCTTCTTCGTTTACATGCTCGGCCGCGGGGTGCCGCCGCCGTCGAACACCTTCCGGTGGTGCACCGCGCAGATCAAGATCGAGCCCATGCTCGCGGCCCTGAAGGAGCTGCGTGATCAAGCCGGCGAAAAGTTCCTGATGCTGACCGGCGTGCGCCTTGGCGAAAGTGAGGTGCGGGACGCACGCATCGCCCTGAGCTGCGGGAAAAACGGCGCGGAATGCGGGCAGGGCTGGTTTCAAGAGGCCACGCCGGAAGCCGTTGCCGACACCCTGGCACCGATCCTCCATTGGCGCGTTTGCCTCGTGTGGGACTGGCTCATCGAATCATCCCTTACCGACGAATGGGGAATCCGTTTCTCCACCCGGCTAGTGGCGGAATGCTACGGCGGGGACGAAGCGGTCGAGATCAATGCCCGGACCGGCTGTGTCGGCTGTAACCTCGCCTCCCGGGACGTGGCACTGGAACGGGTCCTCGAATACCCGCACTGGTCCTACCTGAGCCCGCTCATGGAGCTCCGGCCGCTCTACGCGGAAATGAAGCTACCGAAAAACCGGCTTCGCAAGGATGGCACCGAAAAGCGGCAGGACGGCTCTCTGGTGGCAAACCCGTGCCGGATGGGCCCGCTCACTCTGGAGGCCCGCACCGGTTTTTTGGAACGCGTCTTGGACATCCAGCGCCGCGCCCGAATCGACCTCATCAATCCGGAGGAAGAGTCCCGGATCCGGGAACTGATCGCCGCCGAGACATGGCCCCGCGGGTGGGCGGGCGACGAACCGATCGCGTCGCTGCCATTCGACAACGTCAATCCCGACGGGTCCGTCCAGCCGATCCTCCGGGGAATTCTCACCTGAACTGATTTCACAACCCTATTGCATGAATATCTCTGCCCTCCTCGCCTCCAAATCCGCCACATCTACCACTCCGCCAGCCGCCGCAAATTCGCCGCGGCTGGCGTTTTTCGACAATGCGTTCGCCCGCAACCCGTCGGACGATACCGACCTGGTCGAGTTGATCGAGCTGGTCCGGGCCGGCCGGTGGAATGCTCAGGTCCAGACGCTCCGCGCGGCGCTCGCGGCGCACGGGAAGGACCAGTACGACGAGGCCAAGCGCCAGCTTCCGGCCGTCATGCTGTCCGGCTGGGCAAAGACCCGCCGCGGCGATGCGCCTGCCGAAGAGCGGGCAATCCACCACTCGGGACTCCTGCAGGGCGACTTCGACGGGAAGGATCACCCGCACCTGACGCTGGCCGAGATCATGGACCTCGTGCGCGCCGACCCGCACGTGATCGCCGCATTCGTCTCGCCCTCCGGCCAGGGCGTGAAAGCGGTGATCCGGATCCCGGCCGACACCGAGCTTCACCGCGGGGCTTTCGAGGCTGCCGCCGAGCACTTCGCGCAATACGGGCTGAAGATCGACGAGGCGACGAAGGACCCGGGCAGATTGTGTTTCGTATCGTCCGACCCGGACGCGTGGATCCGCCCGACCGCCGAGGTGATCAAACCGAAGCGGGCGCCATCCCGGACCGATGCCGGATTCGACCCGCTCGACACCACCGCGGCCGACATCCGGGAAATGCTCAGGTTCATCCCGCCGCGGCCGGACTATGACGACTGGCTGCGCATCGCCTCGGCCGTCTGGTCGGTCCTCGAGGAAATGCCGGGCACCGAGCTGCTGAACGAATGGTCGCCGGAGGAAAAGCCGGGCGAATACAGCCGGAAATTCAAGAAGCGGCTCCGCGACATCCGGATTGGCACTCTCGCATGGTACGCTCAGGCGAATGGATTCGACGCGGCCGAGGCCGCCCGCCGGAAACGCTGGGCAGGCCGCATCAGGTTCGCCAGTGACAACCGGCGGCCGTCGCTCGTGGAAATCGCTCCGGACCACGCCGACGGGACCGCCAAGGTTTCGGACGTCGAAGGGCCCGAGGACTCGGACAATCCGCAGTTCGTCGAATGGTGCCTCCGCCATGAGCAGCGGGGCGACGCCGAGCTCTGGCAGGCGATCGCGCAGGGATCACGGCTTTACGACCATTTCGCTGGCTGCTGGCGGATCTACCGGCGCAGCGCGTGGGAGCGGGACCACATGGATGCGGTGAAGGTGGAAATCGTCGACTCGCTTTCCGGCGCCTACCGCGACCTTGTGAAGGACCTGACGAAGCAAATTGCGGCCAAGCCGTCGGAGGACCCGAAAAAGGACCCGCGGCGGATCACCCGCCAGGCGGCCGAGGAACGGGTGAAGTGCCTTCACCGGGCGAACTACCTGCGCGGCACGATGGAATTTTCGAAGTCCATGCCACGCCTGGCGACTAAGGCGAGCGACTTCGACCGCAATCCGTATCTGCTGGCGGTCGAAAACGGGGTGCTCGACTTCGACGCCTGCGAATTCCGCGAGGCCCACCCGCTCGACATGCTGACCCACCGCGCCGGCGTGAAGTTCGACCCGGATGCCGAGTGCCCGAAATTTCGCGCCTTCCTGTCCCGGGTGCTGCCCGACTCCGAGGTCTCGGCATTCGTGATGCGGGCGATGGCCTACAGCATGACCGGCCTGACCGATGCCGACGTTCTGTTCTTTAGCTACGGCAAGGGTGCGAACGGCAAAAGCACGTTCATGCTCGTCTTCAAGCTGCTGCTGGGTGACCTGATGACGACCATCGACGTGAATACCCTGCTGGCGACCAAGGCGGACGCGAATCAGGACTACAAGAAGTCGACGCTCGAAGGCCGCCGTGCCGCCGTGACCGACGAGGTGCCGGAAGGCCGGAAGCTCGGAGAGAGCATGGTCAAGGCCCTGATCGGTGGCGACGAGATCGTTGCCCGCCGTCCCTACGAAAAGCCCTACACGTTCACTCCGACGCACAAGCTGTGGATGGTCGGCAACCACAAGCCGGTCATCGAGGGGACGGACGCCGGCATCTGGCGGCGGATTTGCCTGATCCCTTGGACGCAGACGATTCCGGAGAAGGACCGCCGCCCTCGCGCCGAGGTGATCGCCGAATTCCGCCAGGAGCTTCCGGGCATCCTCAATTGGGTGCTGGCCGCCTGGCAGGAGTTCCGCGCGCTCGGCGGGCTAATGCCGCCCAAGGCGGTGCTGGAGGCGACGGACGAATACCAGCACGAGCAAGACCAGCTTGGATCGTTCCTCGATGAGCGGACGGAGAAGAGCCTCACCGACTCGGTGCCCGCGACGAAGCTCCTCAAGGCGTATCTGGCGTGGTGCGAGGACAATGGCGAGCGGGCGATCTACCGGACGACCAAGGCGCTTGTCGCCCGCTTGAAGGACCGGAAATACGAGACGCGGCGCGGTCACAACAACGTGACGGTCGTCGACGGCGTCAGTCTGATCGGACCGGAACGCGAGTAATTCCCAAGGGAATATCAACATGAACGTCCCCCACGTCCCCCGCAGTAGAAGCCAATGTCCCCCACGTCCCCCGCAGGGGGGACGTAAAAAGACAATGTCCCCCGTAGTTAACTCATTGATCCGCTTACAGCTTATAAAGAAACGGGGGACGTGGGGGACATTGTAGCCCTGAACGCTCCTATACGCGCATGCGCGCGATAGGGATGTTTTGAAACCACCCCCCCAGCTCCCCCACGTCCCCCGTCTGCAAATCTTGCCATCATGAACTACCAACACACCGAAGAAGCCGCCGCCTCATTAAGGAAGCATGAGTACCACGAGGATACCTCGTGTTCAGCGCCTACAGACCGGAGATTCTACGTGACCACGCCACAAGGAAACTTCCTTGTCTATATTGAGCGTTACCGCCCCGATACCCTAGGCTGGCCGAACGAGGATCATTTCACCTATGATCCTGATCCGTCCCTGCCTTCCGATGGCGCCCTGCTGGAGATGTTCGATACCCTCACAGGGCGCGCGGGTCCTTCCGGGGACTTCCAGAGTGGGGTGTCCTGTCCCGCGCCAAATTCCTAGTGCCAGGGGTGCCGGTTTCCCCACGGAGATCGGTTGACTGTTCCGGGTGCGGGGATGGAGAAATGGACTGTCGCGCAATGGTGCCGGGAAGTGGGAGGAGACCGGCACGAACTGCAACGGAAGGTTTCGGCGGCAGGGATAAAGCCGGCGGGAAAAGCCGAAGGCCGGGCGAAGGGCGCCGACCTTTACCGGGTCCGGGACCTTTTCAAAGTTTCCGGTGGCGGTGACCACGAGGCGGACCGGCGGCGGAAGACGCGGGAGGAGGCGGACCGGCTGGCGATCGCGAACTCCCGCTCGCGCGGCGAACTGGTCGAGATCGCGTCGGTGAAGAAGCTCGGCGAACGGGTGATGATCGCTCTGCGGCAGCGGATCATTGCCATGCCGTTGACCGATGAGGAAAAGGACCGCTGCCTTGGTGAAATTCTCTCCCTGGGTGACATGGATTGGAGCCGGGAATGAACCTGGCGCTTCACGATATCGCCCGGCACTGGCTGGGAATTTTCTCCCCGGCACCACGGATGACGGTGACCGAGTGGGCGGTCGAGCGGCGATTCCTGTCGCCCGAGTCGTGCGCCAACCCGGGCAAATACTCGATCGAGTTCACTCCCTACGCCGCGGAGTGGATGGACTCGGTGAACGATCTCGAATGCACTGGCACGATCCTGATGGTCGCTTCGCAGCTCGGGAAGACCGAGGCGGTCAACAACGTCGTGGGCTACTTTATCGACGTCGAGCCCGCGCCGATCCTGATGGTGCAACCGACGGTCGACCTTGCGAAGGCATGGTCGAAGGAAAGGTTCGCGCCGATGATTCGGGATACGCCGTGCCTCAACGGCAAGGTCGCGGATGCTCGATCGAGGGATAGCGGGAACACCACCCTTCACAAATCCTACCCCGGCGGAAATATCGCCATCGCCGGTGCGAATGCTCCCGCTGGCCTGGCCGGCCGTCCGCGGCGGGTGGTGCTGCTGGACGAAGAAGACCGCTTCCCGGTTTCGGCGGGGAACGAAGGGGATCCCGCCTCTTTGGCGATCCGGCGGACGGAAAACTTTTGGAATGCCGTGGTCTTCGAGACCTCGACGCCAACGGTTAAAGGGCTGTCTCGCATCGAGGCCAGGTTCGAGGAGTCCGATCAACGCCGCTGGCATTGCCCCTGCCCGAGGTGCCGCCACGAGCAATCCCTCAAGTGGTCGCAGGTTCGGCACGAAGCGGCCGACGGCACCGATGCTTGGTACGAGTGCGAGTCGTGCAAGGCCCACCTGACCGATTCGGAGCGGCGGCAGATGGTCCGGTCCGGCCGGTGGGTGGCGACCTACCCGGACCGGAAACTCCGCGGCTACCACCTGAACGGGATCGCGAATTTGTTCCGGCACAAGAGCGGCTACAAAAGCCGCTTGCACCAGATGGTTGCCGACCACCTGTCAGCAAAAGCGAAAGGGGTTTCCGCTCTCCGCACGTGGGTGAATACCTTCCTGGCCGAAACGTGGGAGGAGTTCGGGGAGAAGCCGAGTCATGAGGTCCTGATGCAGCGTGCCGAGACCTGGGGAGAGTTCCCCGAAGGCGGGCTGCTGGTCACTGCCGGTGCCGACATCCAGGGCGACCGCGTCGAGCTTGAGCTGGTGGCGTGGGGCGAGGGGGAAGAGTCGTGGTCGCTCGATCACAAGGTGATCCCCGGGAATTTCAACGACCCCTCGGTGCAACAGCAACTCGACGACGAGCTCGCCCGCACGTGGACTCACCCGGTTTCCGGCGTGAAAATTTCGGTGGCCGCCGCGCTGATCGACTCGGGCGATAAGCCGAAGCCGGTCTATGCCTACACGAAGCGTAGGAACTCCCGCCGGATCTACGCGACGAAGGGCGTCGGCGGTCCTGCGCTTCCGGCGGTGTTTCGTCCGACACGCCAGGGCAGCGAGAAAGCAACGCTCTTCAAGGTCGGGACCGACACCCTTAAAGATACGATCTACGGCCGCCTCAACCTTTTGGAACGTGGCCCGGGCTACATGCACTTTCCCGCCGACCGACCGGAAGACTGGTACCGACAACTCGTCTCGGAAACGAAGGTCACCCGCTACAAAGACGGGGTGCCGTATTCGAAGTTCGAAAATCCGAGCAAGGCGAGGAACGAAGCGCTGGACATGAGGGTCTATGCTGCCGGGGCGCTCCATCTCCTCAATGTGAATTGGAAGCGGCTGAAACTGGCGATTCTCCCACCTGCCCCGAAAGAGGAGCCCGCCGCGGTTCCAGGGGGAGCACTCGTTGCCCCGCCACCGCAGCGCCGCCCGCGCCGAGGAGGCGGTTTCGTCGGAAGCTGGTGACCCGTTGACAGCCGCGCGGCGGGCAATGCTCGACGGCATCCCTACCGAACTCCGCGCCGGCGACACGTGGAAGTGGCAATCTTCCTACGCCGACTATTCCGCAGCCGACGGCTGGGCGCTGACCACCGCATTCCGGGGGGCAAATTCACTTGACGTGACCGGCGTTGCTGATGGCAGCGGGTGGATCTCCACCGGTGCCGCCGCGGATACCGGCGAACTGACCGCCGGGCGCTACTCTTGGACTTCCAAGGTGAGCCTCGACGGCGAGACCTTCACGGTCGCGAGTGGCACGCTCGACGTGCTGCCCGATCTCTCGGCCGTGGCTACCGCCTACGATGGCCGGACCGATGCCGAGAAGCAGCTTGCCGCGGCGGAGTCGGCGCTCACCTCGCTCCTCTCCAAACAACACGCATCCGTCTCCATCGGAGATCAAAGCTACACGCTCCAGGATCTCGAAAAGCTGATGACGGTCCGGGATCGCCTGCGTGAGCAGGTTGCCGCGGAGAAGCGCAAGGCCAACGGCGGGAAGGGTCGCCGCATCCTCGTGGAATTCGGCGGACTATGAAGCAAAGGAATTTCACACCTGCAGGACGCAACCTGCCGCCGCCGCGAAACACCGTGCTGGGAAAGCGCGAAGTATTCGACGGCGCAAAGGGCGGACGGCTTACCGCGGATTGGATCACCTCGCCGCTGTCTGCTGATGCCGCGATTTACGGCCGCCTCAACCGGCTTCGCGATCGGTCCCGGGATCTTGAGCGGAACAATGAATGGATCCGCGGCTATCTCCGGACGCTCGAAAATAACGTGCTCGGGGAATCTGGCATCGCCTTGCAAATGCGGGTTCGTGATCAAGGCGGCGCACTCGACGAAATCGCGAACCAGCGAATTGAGAACGCTTGGTATCAGTGGGGTCGGGTCGGACGATGCACACTCAATCGCCGCCATTCCTGGCGGGATGTTCAGAAGCTCGCGCTTCGGTCGGTAGCTCGAGATGGGGAGGTGTTGATCCGAATACTGAGGCAGCGGTCCGGCTTGCGCCTCCAGGTGCTGGAAGCCGACTTGCTCGATCTTGACTACCATCAATCTCTTGCCGGCGGGAATGAAATCCGTTTCGGCGTCGAGTTCGGTCGGGATCGCGTCATCGTTGCCTACCACCTTCTTACCCGACACCCCGGGGACTCGTTACCCGTATCAACTCCACAGGTGCCGCGGGTGCGGGTTGCGGCTTTCGAAATCATTCACCTTTTCGTCGAGGAGCGCGCCGACCAGACCCGCGGATTCCCTTGGCTCGTGGCCTCAATGCGAGGGCTCCGCATGCTCGACGGCTACAGCGAGGCCGAGCTTGTCGCCGCCCGCACTGGGGCTTCGAAGATGGGTTTCTTCACCCGGCAGAGCGCCGACGGTTACGAGGGTGAGGCGGACGCGAAGGGGAATCTCCGCATGGATGCCTCGCCCGGAGTGATCGAGGAGCTTCCGCCCGGCGTCGACTTCAAAGAGTGGGACCCGAAGCACCCGAACAACGCCTTCGCGGATTTCATCAAGTCCCGCCTCCGCGGCGTGGCCACCTCGCTTGGCGTCAGCTACAACACCTTCGCGTCCGACCTTGAGGGCGTGAATTTCTCGTCTATTCGCGCCGGGCTGCTTGAGGAGCGCGAAGTCTGGAAGGCCCTTCAACGGTGGATGATCGAGCACTTTTGCGAAGCGGTGTTCGAAGCATGGCTTGAGATCGAGTTGCTCTCGGGCCGCCTGGGGCTCCCCTTCGAAAAGATGTGGAAGTTCAACGTGCCGGAGTTCCGCGGCCGGCGTTGGGCCTGGGTCGATCCGAAGAAGGACATCGAGGCCAGTATCCTCGGCATCCGCGCGGGACTTACCTCGCAGCGCGACGTTATCGCAGAAGGTGGCGGAGATCGCTTCGACGTCTTCTCCGCGCAGGCCTCCGACAAGGCGGAAGCGGAGAAGCTCGGGCTCACATTCCCGGAGTTGGAAGATGGGAAGACCCCGGCAGCACAGCCGGTGGTCGAAGCCGCGGAAGATTGACACTCCCGCGCGCTCAGTGAAGCGCACCCGCTCCCATCCCCGCCGTGCCACCCGCGAGGCTCCCGCCACCGGAACCGAACTCCGTCGCGAGTTCGAACTCGATCGAGCCGCGGTCAATGAGAAGGCGCGCACCGTCGAGCTTTCGTTTTCGAGCGAGGCCGAGGTCGAGCGATACTTCGGGATCGAGATCCTCGACCACAGCGCGCGATCGATCCGCCTCGGCAGGATGCAAAACGGCGCGGCGCTGCTGGTTAACCACGACCGCTCCGACCAGGTCGGCGTCGTGGAGAGCGTGACCATCGGCACCGACCGCAGGGGGCGGGCCGTCGTGCGCTTCGGCCGCAGTGCCCGCGCGAATGAGATTTTCCAGGACGTCGTCGATGGCATCCGCCGATTGGTTTCGGTCGGCTATCGCGTGCATCGGACGGAGACCACGACAAGCGGCGGTGTGGAAACCGTCCGGGTCGTCGATTGGGAGCCGTACGAAATCAGCCTGGTGAGCATCCCGGCCGACGACTCCGTCGGGGTCGGCAGGGGTGAATCCGAACCGTCCCGCGGTCCTTCCAATAACTCACCAAATACACGCATGACTCGTGAACAAATCATCGCCGCCCTCCGCGCGGCCAACATCGCTTTCCGCGATACCATGTCCGATGACGAGCTCCGCGCTCTTCTCCCGGCAAACACTCCCGCCCAGCCGCCCGCGCAGGCTCCCGCCGCGCAACGCCAGGCTGATCCGGCTCCGGCTCCTGCGCCGCAGGCTCAAGTCACCCGCGAAGCCGCTCCGGCTCCGTCCGGCGATTCGGCCGAACGGGCTATCGCCAACGACCGCCGCCGCGTGGCCGACATCGAAGCCATCGCCGATCAAATCCGCCTCAACGGCGTCCAGATCGACACCCGTGCGGCTGTCCGCGACGGGGTGAGCGTCGACGCCTTCCGTGCGACCGCCTTCGACGAGCTGCTTCGCCAGCGCGGCGGAAGCAATTACTCGCCCAGCATGCCCGGCGTCAGCCGCCAGGAAGCGCGCGACCTCGCCCGCTTCTCCATCGTTCGGGGCCTCGGCCTTGTGATGCAGGGGCGTTCGCTGGACGGCGTCGAACTGGAGATGCAGCAGGAAGCCCACAACGAGGCCCGCCAGAGCGGCATCAACCTCGAAGGGAACTTCCACATTCCCGGAATCGTGCTCAACCACGGCCGCCGCGACATGACGGCCACCGGCACCACCTCCACCACGGGCGACCAAGGCGGAACGATGATCGAAACAAACCTCGGATCGTTCATCGAGCTCCTCTATGCCCGCTTGGTCCTTCGTGGCCTCGGCGCGCAGGTGCTGACCGGACTTGTTGGCAATCTCGACCTGCCGAAGCTGGTGACCGGATCGACGGTGGCCAACTTGGCGGAGAATGCCGCTTCAGCGGAATCCAGCCCAACGACCGGCAAGATCACCCTGAGCCCGAAGCGTGCCGCGACATACGTCGAGGTGAGCCAACAGCTCATGATCCAGTCGAGCCCGAGCGTGGAATCGCTGGTCCGCAACGACCTGCTTACCGCGTTGGCGCTGATCTTCGAAGCGCGTGCCATCAACGGAAGCGGCGCTTCGAATCAGCCGCTCGGGATCCTCGGAACCTCCGGCATCGGTTCGGTGGCCGGCGGAACGAACGGCGCGGCCCCGACCTGGGACCACATCGTCGACCTCGAAACCGCGGTGGCCACGGCCAACGCGGATATCGGGACTCTCGGCTACCTCACGAACCCGAAGGTTCGCGGCAAGCTGAAGAAGACCTTCGTCGATGCGGGCTCCAATGCGGAGCGCGTGTGGGACAAGGGCGATGCGCCGCTCAACGGCTACCGCGCGCCGGTGACCACCCAAGTGCCCAGCACCTTGACCAAGGGAACCGCCGTTGGAACCGCCTCCGCTATCGTGTTCGGAAACTTCTCCGACCTGATCCTCGCGCAGTGGGGCGGCATTTCCATCATGGCCAACCCTTACATCAAGGACATCGAAGGGCTGGTCCGCCTCACGATCAACGCCTACCACGACAACGTGGTTCGCCGCCCCGCATCGTTCGCCGCGATGCAGGACGCGCTTACCGCCTAATCCATCCGGCCCCGGCTTTCGCAAGGAGGCCGGGGCCTTTTCTCATCCCGCAGACACCATGAAAAAGATCCTCATCACCGAAGCATGCTCCATCAAAGGGGAGCACGTTCCCGCCGGCGAAACCCGGACGCTGGATATTGTGACCGCCGAAGACATTGTCTCCTCCGGCCGTGGCAAGGAGATCAAGCCGGGCAAGGTCGTGAATCAAAACGCCGACTTGGAAAACCGCGATCCCGAAGCGGAGAACCGCGACCCGGCTCCCGCGAGGAAGAAGGGCAAGCAGGCGCCGCCGGCTGCCGATGAAGCCCCCGCCGAATCCACCGACTGATGGGTGCGGTCCACGATCAACTCGCCGAGGCGTTCCGGGAACACCGGGACGCCTTCGGCGTTTCCGTGACCTTCGGCACCACGCCGGTTCAGGCCGTTGCCTCGACGGCGGATCTCAGCCGCGAATGGATCGCCGGGGGGTACCGTGAGGAGGGAGAGGAGGCCGTGCACGTGCTACTGGCCGATCTTCCGACGGTGCCCGCGCTTCAAAGCCTGGCGACCTACAAGGAGATTACTTGGACCGTGGAGGCGGTGGATATCCAGCCGGGCGGGCTGGTGGGCAAGTTCACGCTGAAGCCCTACCGGCGCTGATCACAGCGCCTGCAACAGCGCAAGGAGCGGCTGCGAATCCTCTTTCAGCGCGAGCTTCTGGTCCGCGTCCATGCCGCCGATGGTGGCACGCAAGACGGTGATGAGTCGGGAAAGGTGGGGCACGTAATTGTCATGCCCGCTGGAACTGCCGCGATTGAGGATCTCTTCATCCGTAACGATCCGCGGGGTTTCGCCCGCCATGCGGATGGAAGTGCGGAGACGCTTTGCGGAAATCGGACGGCTGGAAGGTTGTGGCGCCACAACCTTGACCCATTCCTCCCGCTTCTCCTTCGGCATCGGCGCAAGCGTCTTGTGATGGTCAAAGGAAAGCCTTTCGACGCGCTCGCTCGCCGGGATCGACCGGCAAACAGAAGTGTAGGTCTTCAAGGTCGTGCGATCCAAGCCCGTGGCAGCGACCGCTGCGTCATAGGCTTCGGAGGAAACCTTTTTCTCGAACTGCGCCTCGCCGAAAAGAAGCCAGTCGCCGATGTACCATGCCACCGTCTGCATGCCGCGGCCGATGGTGCGCCCGAATTCGGACCACTCCTCAAAGGAGAGTTCCCCGGTGAAGTTCAGGCCGGTGGCGGTGGGCTCGATGGTCTGCGGGATAGTGGTCGTGGTCGCAATCATGCGACCCGAATCCGCGTCAACCAGGGCGGTCACGCTTTAGCCACTTCGCGCATGCGCGCCTCCCGGCACTTCTGACGGTTCTTTACCGAGCGCATCGCGCGCGTGGGCGGGATACCGAGCGTCTGGCAAAGATCGACGCATCGCTTGGAAACGCTGGCCCGGGTGACCCCGTGGCGAATCGCAATGGCAGCCATTGAGCAGCCGTCGTAGCCGATGCCGGTCACGAGGGCCATGCATTCCCGGCCTAGCGAGGGATTCGGGTCGGCCAGAAGGATACCGACCAAGCGACGGACCAGCACGAGGGCCGAGCGCTCTGGACGCGGCTCGTCATCCTCTTCCTCGACGGAATGGCGCGTGACAGGGACGGGGCGGCGATTCTCGAAAGCAACGTGGCTCACAGTTTGCGGGTCGCGTTGAGTTTTTTCGAGCGGTTGATTTTGGCCGTGGTCCGTCCTTGGCCGATGTTCTTCGCGGCCGGCGGCGGGAGGTGCTGAAGCTGGCGGCGAAGCTGGGCAAGATCCTCGTTCCTGCCGCTTTCGAGCACCTTCAGCGTGCGGGCGTCCAAGGTCTCGCCGCGGGCTTGGAGCAAGCGCCGGATCTCACGCACTTCGGTGGCGGGATCGGCCGTCAGGGGGCCGCAGAGGGCAATACCAAGCAGGAGGAGGGCGGCTTGACATTTCATGCGGGCACAATGCCTCCAAGCGTCAAGGGAATCAAGGATGAACCGATCCTCCAGCCGGAGGAGAACGGGTCGCTCGATCGCTACGGCGTGGCGAGCCTGACGCGGGTCGAGCTGGTGCCGGTCTCGGATTTCACACGGCTCCTCCGTGCGCTCTACACCGTCCATCCGCAGTTCCCGACGATGGCGGTCTCGCGGGTGAATTGGGACAAGACACGGCAGACGGCCGGGCAGTTCTACCGGGTGGCCTATATTTATGAGGGCTTCATAGGCAGGTTGCCCGAGCCCACGTATGAGTTGAGCGGCACGCTGTCCGAGGAGCCGATCGAGACCCACCCTAATTTCGAGGATTTCGCCGGAACCCCGAGTGCCCCGTTGAACGGGGCGGTTTTCTTGGATCCTGAAACCAACAAGCCGACCACCAGCGACGAGCTCGGGGTGTTCACAGAGTTCGGGATATCCGGCAACAAGGCTGGCGTCTCCAGCTATGCCTCACCCACCGTGATGTGGACCGAGATCCGGTATTCCACATCGAAGCCGAGCGAACTCGGTGACCTGGGGGAGATCGACAACCCGAATGGAGGGCCGCCGAATTTCACCGGCCGCGACTGGTTGCTATGGGATATTTCCTATCGTCGTCGCGGGGCCATCTATGAAATCCGAATTTCGTGGAAGCTCTCCGGCCGCAACGGCTGGGATGAAGATATTTACGGCTGATGTTCCAGGACCTCAAAAAGGATGCCGGGAGCACGCCCGGCCGGAGCGATTTCAACAAGCTGGTAGACCGGCTGGAGTCGCTGGTCATCAGACCGGGTCCCGGGCTCTTCATGCGCCAGACCTCGACGGGCACGACGCTGTGGACGCGACGGGCGCGCGGGATCGGCGGGGGCGGCGGCAGGTTCCCGGTATCGTTCAACGCGACCACGCAGAAGCTCCACGTCGGCGAGGGGAGCGTGGCATGGAGCGTTTCCGAGCAGCCGGATTCGGTCACCCGCCCCTATATCCCGAAGCTCGACGGTGTCTCCCTGTCCCTCACGCCGGGCTGGGACATCGCGGGAAAAACCCCGGGCACGGAATACGAGGTCATCTGCATTTACCACTCCAGCGCCGGCCGGATGGTCCTCCACGAAAAAGACGGCGAGGAAGAGCTCGAGGTCGAGGATGGGGAGCGCGCCCGCCTGATTGCCACCGTGACCTTTCAAAGCGCCGGGACCGGCCTGGCAATCGCCGAGCTGGTGCAGCGGTGGCAAGACGACATCGAGCAGGCAGGCGAGGAATCACTCAGCAGTAGTACTTCCGGAATCAGCACATCCGAAGACGATTCGGACAGCGACGGGGACAGCGACGGCGGAAGCGACGATGAATCGGACGATTCCAGCGGCAGCAGCTCCAGCTCGAGCAGCTCGGGAGAAGAATGCTGCCCGGGATCCGTGATTCAAAGCGCGGTGGTGATGATGGTGGGCGCTCAGGTTTCGCTTCCACCGGAAGAATGGGAGCCCGATACCGGCCTTGGATACGGAGGCTCGGGAGCCGAGGACACGCTGATTGTCGTGGAGACAAAGGTGACCCCTCCGGAAGACCCCTGCGACCAGTATCGGGGGAGGCTCTGGCTCACCGTGGAGGTCCGGGGAGGCGCGAGAAAGCGCGTAAACTTGGGCACGGCGATGGGGGGCACCTACACCACCGAGCACATCCTCTCTGCCACCGCTTGCGAAACGATGCCGGTAACCGCCTGCGTCGAACTCTTCGGCTCGAGCCCGAGCGGCAGCACCCCCGAGCTCGGGATTTGCTGCGGTGACTCCATCGATGTCCAGACGCCGCCAATCATCGGCGAACCGCCATGCACCCCGCCATGATCCTCGACGAACATTTCGACCGCATCCTGATCATCTCGCTTCCGCAGGCCACGGAACGCGCCGCGCGGGCGCTCAAAGAGCTGCGGGAAAAGGGCCTGAGCGAGACCGCCACCGTCTTCCGGGCGGTGGACGGGATGATTTGCCAGCCGTCCGACTGGTGGCCGAGCGGAACGGGCGCCTGGGGGTGCATGCAATCGCACTACCGGCTGGTTCAAGATGCGCTTTTGGACGGTGTCGAGCGGCTGCTGGTGATCGAGGATGATACGATTTGGCAAAAGGGCGCGGCCGAGTTGGTCCGCGAGTTCATGGAGCAAGTTCCGGCCGATTGGGGGCAGATTTACTTCGGCGGGCAGCATCGCACCTCGCGCCGTCCGGAGTGGATCAAGGGAAAGCCCGCGGTGCTGAAGGCAAACAGCGTCCACCGGACCCACTGCTACGCGATTTCGCGCGAGACGATGCCGAAGATGCTCAAGCATGTGCTGTACGCGCCCGATTACATCGAGGCCGCGCGCGACCTGAAGAAGCCGCACCGCCGGCACATCGACCACCAGCTTGAAATCGCCCACCGCCGCGGCGATTGGTCCGTCTATTGCCCCTCATTCTGGCTTGCCGGGCAGGGAGAAAACCACTCCCACATCAACAATAAGACGTGGCCCGCCGCGTGGTGGCACATGACGTGGAAAGAGCAGCACCGGCGGCTTCCGGTGGTCGTTTGCGACCGGGAAATGACGACAGAGGAGGCGAAGTGGCTGCACTTCGGGAAGCATTTGCTCGAAGGCGAGCCCACGGTGGACGAAGGCGTGCGAGATAGCTCCGATGCGGCCGATTTGGTCGGGATTTTCGATAAGATCGCGAGCGAGGCCTACGGGTGCCAGCGGCTCCCGGCGATGGCGGGAAAGTGGCCGGAAAAGGTCGACTGGTTGCGGCGGAAATGGACGGGGGACGTCCTGCTTCTGTCGGAGAATCCCGATCTCGCGGCACTGTGCGATTTCCCGGCGTCCAAGCTGGTGCCGCACGACTGGCTGAATCCCTCCCGCCCTCAGCGGGCCGAGGTAATGGAGCCTTCCGAATCGACCATGGCAACGGAGCGGGCTGAAGGGGTGCCGACGGTGCATCAGGTGTGGATCGGCGATGCCGAACTCCCGCCGCGCCTCGAAGGGTATTGCGAAACCGTCCGGACGTCTTTCCCCGGGTGGAATTACAAGCTCTGGCGGGAGGAAGATATGCCCGCTCTAGCGGAACGCGCGGTGATGCCCGAAGTAGTATCCGGCGAGCGGAGGGTAAATATCGGCGTCCGCGCCGACATCGTGCGGCTGGAAATTCTAAGACAGCACGGCGGCGTTTATCTCGACACCGATTTTGAATCTCTCCGCCAGGACCTCCGGCCGCTATTCGATCGCTCCGGTTTTACCTACTCGGATTATTTCGAAGGCGGTCCGAGCAATTCGGTGATGGCGGCTGGAGGGCCAAACGATCCCATAGTCGAGCTCTATCTAAGGAGGATTCGCGGCGCTGCGGATTTGGATGCTACCGGCACAAAAGCTGTTCTCAAAGGTACGGGCCCCGGGCGGCTCGCCGAGATCCTGACCTTTCACGTCGGATCATGGAAATCGCCGCAGGGCATCTATCACGAGGCGACCCACATCGGGAATTCTTACTCGGAAGGCGAGGTGCATGCCTTGCTCGTGCCGATATGCTTCCCCTACTGGTTCGACAATGATACGTGGGCCAGCTTCGACCCGGAGAAATATCCAAGCGCCTGGCTCGCTCACCATTGGGAAAACTCGTGGAACATCGCCAAGGTGCCATGAGCGCGAAGCAGAGGTTCGAGCAAGTCTATCGGGGTAAGTGGTGGGCCTCCCACGGCGTGCTTTCCGGAAACGGATCGAGGCCGGAAGGGTGCCGGGCCCTCATGGCGTGGCTCTCGAGCTGCCATGCTGCCGGCCTTTCGAGCATCTGCGATCTTGGATGCGGGGATGTGGAGTGGATCGCACGGGTTCCGGAAGTGGCGGACGGGCGGTTGCGGTATCACGGGATCGATGCCGTTCCGGCGATCATCAAGCATCATCGCCGGGTCTTCCCGTGGTTCCGCGGCGAGTCGGCGGACCTTGAAGCGGTCGCAGACGAGCGGGCGCCTGGGCGTGCGGCCGACATCGTCATTTTGAAGGACGTCCTTTTCCACCTGTGCAACGGCGCGGCAGAGCAAGTGCTGTCGCACGTGAGCAAGTGGCAAGCGTGGAAGATGCTTCTCGTCTCGACCCATGCGGGTGCGCCGAACCATCGCAGGCGCGGTCTCAAAGGCGCGGGAGCCCTACCCTATGATGCGGAGGCGGCAATGGGCCTGCTAAGGGTTGCCCTCAATCCTCCAGTCCTCCGCTTTCCCCGGCCCGACGGCGGGGAATGGATCGTATGGGAACGGCCTACTTCGGCACGTGCGTAAGCGTGGTGCCTTTGCGGACTCCGCCGTCGAAACGCAGCTCCGCGAGGACAGGATCAAGCGTATCGTATTCGAGGCCGAACTCGTTCCAGCTGTACCGAAGATCGAGACGGAGGATGCCGTCTTCGATGATCCATTTGCCGATTGAGGTCTTTTCGCCCCTTTCGCGAACCTCACCGTTGGCGTTGAAAGTGATGTGAGTCGTGTATGTCTGGGGCTCCTTCGAATCAAAGCGCCACTCGCCGACCGTCAGCATTTCCGGGGTCACGGTGGATTTGAACCAGCCACTCCCAGCGCCCGCGAGTGCCTTCATTTCCCTATCCACGAGCACTGCATCATCGAGACGCTTCTCCCGTACAAGCCGCGCCTGGAGGGCCTTCAGCGCGTCCATATACTTCCGGTCGATTGGCTCGATCGCGCGCTCGCGGGCCTTTTTCCAGTCCTTTCGGAGCTTGGTCACATCGGACGGTTCAGCGGAAACGGTGGCGATCGAGAGTGCCAAAGCAGAGAGAAGCAGCGCCTTCATGGTGGCACATCTGACTTATTTTCCCTCCGGCTTCCAGCCTTTTCCGATTACACGGGAGGGCTCAAAATGTAGAGCCACAGCCGCTCCATGGCCCAAGGCGAACGGTGTTTTTCCGCCAGAACCTTCGCCAGCAGGCTCTCCCACCAGGGCAGCGGCCAGCGCATCAGGGCCGGTCCGGAGACGGCGAACTGAGCACCGAGCACCCAATCGCAGCCGTCCGGCACGTGGCCCAGCGCCTCCCGGGCGAAGCGATCGGCGGCGTAGGAATGCCGGTGCGCGTGGCCTGCGACGTATTTCTGGATCCGCCCGAGCGGCGTCAGGTGCCGCCGGAGGAAATCCCGCCGTGCCATCTGCGCGGAGAAGTCCCGGCAATGGGCAAACGGGTCGCCCTGAACGAACACGTTCCAGTCCCCGAAGCGCCCGTAGTTCGCCACGATGTGCCGGAGGTATTGCCCGGCCTCGCGGGCGACGTTGGGAACATGGATCATGCCAGGGCGGGTGCCGGTGGAGTCGTACACCGCGGCGTGCAGGCCGAGGGGGGCGATCCATGATAGATCCTCGCCGTGGGAGGCGACCACCAGGCGGATGTCGGGTTGACGGGGTGCGGGCATCGATGATCACCGTCAAGGTCAACACCCGCCCGATGGAAGAGGCGCTTGCCGAGTTCGCCCGGATCGGCCGGAAGGATCTCGACCAGGTGATGCAGGAGCAAGGCGGTATCCTCGTGGGCCACGTGATCGCGATCTCCCCGCCGGGCGGCCGGAAAGGGCAGGCATTGGGCGACCGCGGCGGGATCGAGTTGGAGGCGAAGAAGCGCGGGGAGAGCCGGATCGCCGCGGACATCGCCGCGATTTTCCCGACGACCACCGCCAGCGAGGCACAGGTAAAGGGCTGGATCCGCGCCGGCGTGAAGGTGAAAGCAGGCACGCACACCCGCGCGCAGGAAGTGCGGGACATCGCCTTCACGATGGCGGACATGAAGCGGGTGCATCGGATCGCCCGTAACCGCGCTACCGGACGAACCCGGACGATCGGCGGCGCGAACATGGCCTATGCCCGCAAGGGGCTGCTGAAGGCGTACATCAAGCAGGAGCAAAAGCGCGTGGGCCTGCTCAATGCGGGCTGGCTGCATGCCGCGGAGACTCTGAAGACGGCGAAGCGCGCGACCCCGGCATGGATCACCCGCCACGGGAAACAGGCGGGGAGTGCCACCATCACCAAGGGATCGGCACGGACCGGGATCTCGATCTCGAACTTCCTCGGGTGGTTTCCCGCGGGCATGGGCGCGCGTGTGGCCATCGCCCTGAACCGCCGGGAAGCGGGTCTGAAGAAAGCGGCGGCTGCGATCCTGGAGCGCCGGGCGAGGGCGGCGGAGCGGCGCATGGGGCGTTGACAATCGGTCCGCGGGCATGCGGCTGACCGTTGATCTCGACTCCCTGCAACTCATCGTGGCCGCGGGCGACCGCAAGCGCGTGTCCTCGCTCGACTTCAAGCGCGGGGATTCAACGCCGCTGGAGGTGCAGTTCGTGCGGTCCGGGGTAGCCGAGGCGCTGCCGGAAGGGGCGGTGCTGGCATTCGGACTCAAGGAAAGCGGCAATTACGACGGAGACTTCGCGGTGTTCTTCGATGCTTTCGACGCGCCCACCGCGAGCCCGGATTTCATCTACGCCGGCACGCCGAGCCTGAACACGGCGGAGCTCAATACCTTGTTGGGCATGGACGGCACCGAGGGGAACGATGTCGCCTTCGTCGACCTGATGGGTGAGCTCTCGTGGGCCGTCGCCGATGCCAACCCGGTATCGATCCGGACGTTCACGGCGCGGGTGAACAATGACGTGATCCGCGGGGACGAAGGAACGCCTACCGAGCTGCCAACGCCGGACGATTGGCTCTCCGCCCGCGCGGTTCGGTATGACGCCTCACAAGAGCTGGACCCGGCAGAGCAGGAGCAAGCCCGCGTCAACATTGGTATCACGCTCTCTTCCGGCGGCGCCGGACCTTTGGATGCTGGCGCGGTCCCCATCTACGCGGCCGGAGGTGACCTGGTAGCAAGCAACCAGATCACCATCATTGGAGCTGAGAGCAGCGAGACCATGGGGATGGTGGTGATCCCCGAGTATCAGCGGTATATTCGAGCTTTCAACGGCTTGTTTGGCTACAAACTCATCTTCCCCGATGCCACCGCGGCGCGCGAGACGAGACTGCCCGATGCCTCTGGCACGCTCCTGCTCAACGATGGCAGCAACGTCGATGTGGAGCCGTTCCTCGACGCCCTGGGACCTCCGCCCGGCCCCTTCGCCAGTGACGATCTGGCGCAGGCCTACGGGGTCGAGGTGAACATGCCCTATCGCGGCGTGGATGGGCAGATCCATTGGGTACAGGACACGGAGACCTACCCGACAATCAACAAGCTGGCGTTGCTCGGCGACTCGATTACCGAGCCCACGAGCGCCGTAGGTGGCGGACTGACCTCCTATCAAGCATTCGGCTGGGGCACCGCGCTCCGGTTTTCGCTCTCGCAGCGGATCGAGCTGGGGCAGCGTGTTTCGACCGGTGAATATGACTACGGCATCGCCGGCGCGATGGCATCGCATTTCGCGGCCGCCGGTGCCCATCGCAGTGTGTTCGAGGCCGTGCGCGACAGCGACGCCGATACCGTGGCGCTGATGATCGGCAGCAACGACATGGCATCGGGCTCCGGCAACCTAGCGGCCGAGGTGGTGGCCCCCACGATCATCGGCCTCTGGGACGAGCTGATCGCGGCGGGTAAATCGGTGGTGGCGATTGCCCCGCCTCCGCGCCGCGCCTCCGCCACGGATGCGGCGACCTTCCTGGCGCGACGGCTCGCGCTGATCGAGCTGCTGGAAGCCGCGGCGGCGTCCCGCGCCGTGCAGGTGATCGACCCGGCTCCGGGCCTCGATCTGGACGGAGACGGCCATGCCGATACCGACATGACATCCGATGTCGTCCATCCCAACATGACCGGCGCGATCCGGATGGGCCGCTACATCGCCGCATCCCTCAGCGGTCGCGCGCAAGGCAGCCTCAAGGTGACGATCCCGGCCTCCGGAAGTACGGCATGGGTTACCGCGAATCCCTACATGTCCGGCACGCCGGGCGTCGGCAACACGGCCACCGGCCTGAGCACCGATGCCTTTGTCACCGCCCGCGAATTGATCGCCCGCACCGACGGGATCACCGGGAATTGGCAGGAGGTGACGACCTCCGGAATGCAGGACGCGGATATTCTGCTATCGGGTCCCGTCGATGTTTCCTCGCTGTATCTGCAATCGAGCGGCACCCAGCACAATATCGGCGACACCCTGCAGGCCGTGGCCGAGGTGGAGCTGGGCTCGACCTTCTGGCTCGGCTCCCTGAATCTGCTCGTGGACGGCACGGTCCGCACGCAGGACTACTCCCACGCGGCGGCGCTCCAGTATGTGACCGCCAAGCCCCCGGCGATCCGTGGGATCATGGCAACGCCCCCGTGGGAGGCATCGGTCGCCGCCACCGCGCGCGCGCAGGTGCTCCTCTACGGCAACGGGACCGCCCGCATCGGGCGGCTGGGGATCTACAAGGTTTTCGAGATGGATCCCGATGCGGTGATCTATA
>Ga0307414_10000304_pt1 | contig 28549 bp, 25 predicted proteins | sample DK1Ometagenome_FD_203804 | JGI IMG/M metagenome (GOLD analysis project Ga0307414, IMG submission 203804) | Maize rhizosphere microbial communities from greenhouse at UC Davis, California, United States - DK15-O-3 | ecosystem: Host-associated > Plants > Roots > Rhizosphere > Soil | place: USA... | reverse complement strand
TGTGAATACCATCAATGTTCCTGCTTACAATTATTACCCGCAGCTGGCCACCAATATCTCTGCAATCTCTGTCTTAAATGGTAGTTTTATAAAATTCAGACAAGCCACACTGGGTTACGCCCTTCCGGTAAAACTGATTAGAAATACCCCTTTTAGCGGGATTAACATCGACCTGGTCGGAAGAAATCTGTTTACCTTGCTGAAATACACTAAGAATATAGACCCGGAGTCTGAGTTCTCACCGAAACTCAATTACGCGGGGATTGAAGGCGCATCATTACCTTCTACCAGAACCTTTGGCATCAACCTGAATTTCAAATTTAAATAAAGATCAAATGAAACAGACCTTTTTTCTTTGCTTAAGTTTCCTGATCGGTATTTTCTATGGCTGTACCAAAGGAGAACTGGATCGCATCAATACCGATCCAACAAAATCCACTCCGGAGAATTTCGATCCGAACTTCCTGTTGCCTACAGCACAGTTGAAATTTGCCAATAAGGGATATTATCAGCTGCTTTACCAGAGTACCATGATGCAATTGCTGTCCTCTACCTATTATTATTACAATAACGGAGATAAATACATCAATGTGGCCAATTTCACGGACTATCAGGGAAGAATTTTTGATGAAGGGTATGCAGAGGCTTCCGGCATCCGCGAAATGCAGCGGCTGGCTAAAGAAAAAGATCCCAATGCCTATAAAAACCTGATCAACATCGGAGACATTGTGTTTGTTATGATTTTACAACGCATCACAGACACTTATGGTGATGTTCCCTACCACCAGGCTGGAAAAGCAAGAGAAGGGATAAAATACCCTGTTTACGATACCCAGGAGGATATTTATAATTCCATGTTAACAGACCTGGAAACCGCCATCAATAACCTGGATCCCGCGGCACCTGCGGTAACTGCCGATCTTTTTTACAAGGGTGACCTTATCAAATGGCGCAAATTTGGCTATTCATTAATGCTGAGGACCGCCATGAGGCTAACGAAGGTTAATCCGGAGAAAGCACGGATATGGGCAGAAAAAGCCGCTGCCGGAGGTACTTTTACAGACAATAACGACAATACCTTTATCAGCATGGATGCTTCCAGTTTTAACAGTCAGAATGGGACTTCCCTTGCTTTGCGAACGCTTTCCGATTATAGAGAAGTACGCTGGAGCAAAACGCTGATCGATCAGCTCAGAAACACCGCTGACCCAAGGTTGTCTGTTATAGGAGAGATTCCTGCCGAGGGCTTTGCGAACAACAACAACCAAAATCTTTCCGGCAACCCGGACCCGCTGATTCAGCAAGGTCTGCCAAACGGTTATGATCTGTTAGGCGGAACAACAGACATCCGCAACCATCCGAAATATCCGGGAGGAACTGGCAATGGGACTGACATTGCACCCCTGGGAAAATATTCCCGTCCCAGAACATCCGTATATTTAAAACTTGGGGGGCCGGTATTTTTAATGACCTATGGGGAAACAGAACTGCTCCTTGCAGAAGCAGCAGTCAGAAACTGGAACATCAAAGGCAGCGCAGCCGAACACTTCAGCAATGGCGTTAAAGCAGCATTGCAATCATTGGCACAGGTAGATCCCCAGGCCAATATCACCATGGAAAAGGTCAACACTTATATCAGGGCTCAGGTGCTGGATGAATCTTCTATGGAGAAATCACTGGAAATGATCAACATGCAGTACTGGATCAGTACAGGCACGACCTTTAATTTCATTGAGGCCTGGCTTAACTGGAAAAGATCAGGATATCCACGCCTCATTCCTGTCAACTATCCCGGAAACGTAACCAATGGCACTATTCCGCGCAGGATGATTTATTTATCTACAGAGATTTTGAACAACCCAGACCAATACAAAGCAGCGGTATCCAGACTTGCAGGGGGCGATGCACTGACTTCAAGGGTGTGGTGGGACAAGTAATGTAACAAAAAGCAATAATTTTTGCCATCAAAAAATATCGGAAAAAAAACTACGTTTAATAGGATATGTAACCACATCAATACGTGGCCTTACTAATATTAAGCATCTCAGGGATGGTTTAATTTTAGGAACAGATAAGATTGGGCAGTAATTATAATTTTTGAGAGAGGGAATTGTAATTCAACACATAGGGAGTGAGGACTCGCTGCCCAATCTTAATTTTTGACATGATTTAGCCGAACAGTTCGCTGCTCAGATAACGGTCTCCCCTATCACAGGCAATGAATACAATCACTCCGGAACTCAGCTCTTCCGCCAGTTTCAGAGAACAGGCCAATGCACCGCCACTACTCATTCCAGCAAAGATACCTTCTGTTTTTGCCAGCTTACGTGTCATTTCTGTCGCTTCTTTTTGAGAAACATCCATGACACGGTCTACTCTTGAAGGGTCAAATATTTTAGGAAGGTACGCTATTGGCCACCTGCGGATTCCCGGAATCGAAGATTCTTCTGTAGGCTGACAACCGACAATCTGAATCTCCGGATTTTGTTCTTTCAGAAACATGGAATTGCCCATGATACTTCCCGTAGTTCCCATAGAACTCACAAAATGGGTGATTTTCTGATCGGTATCCCTCCAGATCTCCGGCCCCGTAGTTTTATAGTGTGCCAGGTAATTGTCGGGATTTGCAAACTGGTTTAAAAGAAAATATCCTTCCTGTGTTCCTTTTTCTTCGGCGTAGTCGCGACAAACCTCTATAGATTCCAGCAGGGTTACTTTTGCACCATAGGCTTCCATCGTCAAGGTACGTTCCCGTGTAGAATTTGAAGGCATCACGAGTTCAATTTCCAGATCATAGATGCTGGCAATCATCGCCAATGCGATTCCCGTATTTCCACTCGTCGCCTCAATCAACTTCGTTCCTTTTTTAACATCACCACGCTCCATTGCAGAACGGATCATGTTTAAGGCCGCCCTGTCTTTCACACTTCCACCGGGGTTGTTGCCTTCCAGCTTCGCATAAATCTTAACATCAGGGTTAGTATGTAACTTCTGAATCTCTACTAAAGGGGTATTTCCGACGAATTCTATAATATTTCCCATAATTAATCTTTATGTTTTGTTTCAATCACTTTAATGGCCGACTGGTGGTAGACGGTAGAGTGCGGAGGCACGCTTTTGGTCAGCCATACGTTTCCACCTATGATGGAATTGTCGCCGATAATTGTTTCTCCGCCCAGAATCGTTGCTCCGGAATAGATGATCACGTGGTCTTCTATCGTAGGGTGACGCTTCGTATTGGCCATATATTTTTCTACACTCAGCGCTCCTAAAGTAACCCCCTGATATAATTTAACATGATCCCCGATCACCGTAGTCTCTCCGATCACAATTCCGGTCCCATGATCTATATATAAATATTCACCGATTTCTGCTCCGGGATGGATGTCTATTCCGGTTTGGGAATGTGCATATTCCGTGAGAATCCTGGGAATCAAAGGGACATCAGATTTCAGCAAAACATTTGCAATGCGATACATGGAAATCGCCATGAAGCCCGGATAGGTACGAATGATTTCAAACTCACTCTTTGCTGCCGGATCGCCACTTAATATGGAAGCAATATCGGTATTCATTTTACGGTACAACTCCGGAAGACCTTGAAAAAAAGCTTTGGAAATCAATTCATTGTTACAGTTCTTACAAGCCTTCGTGGCGTTTAAAATTTGCGTCAGTTCTCTTTCCAGACCAGAAAACAGCCCTTGAATTTCGGCAATCGTATATTTTGTAGCGGTGGAACGTTCCGGATAAATCAGGTCCATCAGGTTAATGGCCCAGGAAGCCACCACCTGGTTGGAAGGAACCGCTTCCACACCCGTTTGTTTATTAAAAATATGAAGATAAAATTCTTCGCTCATCTTAGGTTTTGTTACTGTTTTGTTTGAAATTGTAAAGGAATGAAAATTATTACAAATAAAAACAGAAGACATCCGATTTTAAGACCGAATATTTAAAGCTATATTCGCCTGAAATCAATTTACCTTAAAGCTATTTCCCAGAAATATGTCCGAAACATTTGAAATACTATATTTCTTCAATACCCCTTACAACTCCCTCGTCGAAATTAAACGACGTAATTTTGACTTTGAAACCGATCTTTCCAAAGTATTTTTCTGGATTCTTTACGAAAAGAAAACCCATAGAATCTACCCGCTTCAGTTTATTTCGATGAAAGACGACCTTTTAGGTCAGGAGCGTGTGTTTAAACAAGGTACCTTATTCTTCAATGAGCAGGAGGGCACCTACCTGAACAGCAGCGATAAAGCAAAGATGATTCTGAAAAGAATGCCAACAGCCACCATGACCAAGTTATTAAAGATCAGGATCGACGAATTTCTGCTCAGCATTGATAAACAAACAGAAAAACAACTAGAAAAACTGCTGTGATATGAAAAAATGGCTTTTGTTATTCCTCATCGTTCCCATTGCATTTATAGCTTGCAACAGAAAGAAAATACCTAAAGTAGAGAGAGACATTACCATTACCCCAAAGAATGCCGTGACCAGGCTGGAACTGGACAGTATGCAGATGGAACGCTATATCTCCGGTCAGCAGCTCGGAGACAGTGCCGCACAATACCTGAGAAACTTTTATAACAGCAGGAATTTTCAGTTTGCCTGGGTCGGAGAAAAAGGATTAACAGAACAAGCCAGGGTTTTCTATACCCTGAATAAGGACTATGTTACCGACTTTCAGGACAGCTCTATGCTCGACTCTGCCCTACATCAGAGAATGGAATTGCTGATGAAACAGGACACCATTTTCAAAAAGGCAGACAGCAGTCTGGCAAGCCTGGACTTACAGTTGACCCGGCATTTTTTCAATTATGTGGCCAATGCTTATGCCGGAAAAGTAGATCCTGAGGTAATACAATGGCATATTCCAAGGAAAAAGCTGAATGCCACCCTCCTGCTGGATTCCTTAATGGCCAATAAAAACACTAAGATTGACGATTGGGAACCCGTAAACCAACAATACAAACTCCTTAAAAAGGAATTGCTCCGCTATTATACCCTGCAGAAAAAAGGAGATTGGGAAAAAATCGAACTGGGAAAGCAGAAAAAGTATAAACAAGGAGATACCGGTCTTACGGTGAGATTGGTCAGACAACGGTTCATTGAACTTGGAGATACCAGTTTAAGTGATACCCTTACGGAGTTCGATCTGCCTTTAAAAACAGCCGTTAAACAGGCCCAGAAACAATTTGGATACCGGACTACCGGAAACATCGACGCTTCACTGATTAAGGAACTAAACGTCCCTGTTCAACAGCGCATAGAAAAGTTGCTCATCAACCTGGAGCGCATGCGTTGGATGCCCGTAATGCCAGCAGGCAGACGGATCCTTGTCAATATTCCCGACTATCAGCTGCACGTTTTTGAAGATAAAGAAATCGCCCTGAGCATGGGGATTGTGGTAGGTAAAGCGGCCAATAAAACGGTGATCTTTAGCAATAAACTGAGGAATATTGTATTCAGCCCTTACTGGAATGTTCCCGCAAGCATCGTAAAAGCAGAAATTCTTCCGGCCATGAAAAGAAACCGCAACTATCTGTCGAGTAAAAACATGGAACAGACCGGAACCAGTAACGGATTACCTCAGGTTCGTCAAAAGCCCGGAGACAACAATTCTCTGGGCCGGGTAAAATTCCTCTTCCCAAACAGTTACGACATCTATTTCCATGATACTCCTGCAAAATCACTCTTCGCAGAAGAGAAGCGGGCATTTAGCCATGGTTGTATCCGTTTGTCACAACCGGTGAAACTGGCAGAATATCTTTTAGCGGATCAGAAACAGTGGACACCTGCTCAGATCGCAAAGGCGATGAAGTCTAAAAAAGAAATTTGGGTGGGGATGAAAAAACCAGTTCCGGTGTTCATTACTTATTTCACGGCCTGGGTAGATCAGAACGGACGTTTAAACTTCAGGGACGACATTTATGGCCATGATCAGAAAATGGCAGAGCAAATGTTCCTGTATTCCACAAAAGGATTGGCTAAGACTCCTGCAATCGCACAACTTAAATCGAAATAAGCATACTGAATGTACATCTTCAAGGGGATTGCATCCGTCTTTCTGCATCATTCTTCAGAAGTACCGGGAAAATAAAGGGCAAAAAAAAACTGCCTTTTTGCAAAGGCAGTTTTCACAATTTATATTGAGGAAATTTAAATCACCTTAACATTTACTGCATTAAGACCTTTACGGCCTTCTTCAACATCATAAGAAACTTTATCGTTCTCACGGATGTCGGCTAATAAGCCAGTTGAATGAACAAAGATTTCACTTTCGCCCGAGTTTGGAACGATGAATCCGAAACCTTTAGTTTCATTAAAAAATTTTACTACTCCTTCTTGCATTGTATTTTTTATTATAATTAAAGTACAAATGTAATTATAAATAATTGCATTTCAGTTATCTCATAAAATATAATTTCCTTAGTACCTGAACTTCATTGTGATATAAGGATAATATCCTTCTTTTGAATGCGCCAATTGGGCCTGGATAACGGTTAAAATCGCCGGAGCATAGTAAAGTCCTCCCCCATAGCTGTAATGCCAAACATCGGATTGATCGTTCTTTTCCCAAACCCTTCCGGTATCAAAGAAGGCGGTCAGGCCGAATTGACCTGGCAAAATATAGCCGCCAATGTTCGCCACCTTCGCCCTTAGCTCCAGATTATTGTACAACATGTGCTGTCCGCCATAACGGAAGGAACGGAAACCGAGCATATTCCCTTGTCCGCCGAGAAAGTTCGACTGATAGAAGGCTTGCTTACCAAAGGTCAGTCCGCCTCCCAGCCTATCGGTCAGGACAAAGCGCCTGCCTCCACCTATCCGGTGATAGAAAGCATAGCTCGCCTGAAGCTGTACAGAAGATTCCGCAGCACTGTTTAAACCGGTATAACCGCGTAACTTCGCTTCGATAAAATTACCCGAAGAAGGCAATACATCGTTATTTCTGGTGTTACGGGTAAAGCCCAGCGCCAGACCGGCATACAATTTATCCTCATCGATGATCGCACTATCGGGAGAATGCAGCAGGTTGCTGTTGCTGATAAAGCGGTCTGCATTGTCGTGTTTATTGAAGCGGTAATATTGAAATGAAGGACCAAAAGTCCAGACATTTTTATTTATCCTCCAGCGCAATGCCGGATCAAGTTCATACAAACTGAACCTTGCCCGATAATATTTAATATGTTCCCCATCTTTACGATAAGGGCTTTCATTGCCTAAGCCAAAGAAGTTCTGGGAATTTTCAGGTGCAAAGGCAGTCGCCTGTAGAACAATGTCTGCTTTACCCAATGCCTGGAACCATTCTCCGGAATACCTAAAGCTAAAAGCATTACTCTTAAAAGAATGAAGGAAGGAAAAAGAGTGGATATTTCCGAAAGGTAGTTTTCTGAAGCCCGGGCTCATCATTTTAAAAGAAAGTCCCAGAGAAAGCCCATCGTCCGCATTAAAACCGGCATTGAGTAAGGTCATCTTTCTCGTGTATAGGTCTGTGGCTACATAATGGGTATTATTGGTATCATTGTCAATGTGTTTGCTCAATCTCGATTCTGCTCCGGAATAAGTAAGGCCCTCTTCCATCCCATAAAATGGAACGCGGCGTTTCGAGTTCAATATATTATAGTGTTTACTTCCTTCGCCATTCACAATGCGAAGTTTAATGTCGGAGCTTTTGTTGTTTAGCGTCAGGCTATCATTTCCATCCCTCACATACAAGCGGATTTCTTTCGTCACCTTCGGATCGTATGATCTATTGAAAATCACATTTTTCTGTTTCCCGTCTTTAGCGAGCTTATGCATCGTAACGGTCAGCCCTCTTTCCCCATTGTCCGTTACATTGATCTGTTCATTTTTATTGCTTCCCTGAATGTCTACGATCTTATTGATAAAATGATAATAGGTATTCATCATTTCCGGCAGCTTCGCTCTTCTTTCTTTCAATTGGGCCAGCAATTGACCATGGCGAAGCGAATAACCAGGTTCTGGTAATCTTTTCAAAGCCTTTTCAAAAACCTCATCCGTCATGGAAGCGCAGAATTCTTTCACAATTGCATTCCATTGTGCTTCGTCAATCTGTCCGAAGATCCGGTTATAGGTACTTCTTCCCTCCCAGAAAAACCAATTGATATTTTGCAGGTTCCGTTCATACCCCTGAATCATCGGCAATAACCAGGATGCCTGTGCAAATTTGGGGATCAGCCCCTGGGATAAATAGAACACCTGATCCCGGTCTCTGGGAACGACGATATATTTTAAACCTGTATCTGTCTTTTGAGGAATCCACCTCCACTGATCTTCATGCCTGTCCCAGTCGCCAAGTAAGGCATCTAAAGCTTTTGCCTTTAATAACAAAGCTGCATTTACACTGTTGTCGTTATTGTCATTTAACTTCTTCAGCATTTTCTCCGTATTGTCCGTATCTCCTGCGGGTTCTCTTTCTTCTAAAAGGCATAAGCTATTTTCGAATACTTCTGCATATTCTCCAAGCACTTCATCCGGAACCACCCAGCCAATCATGGGATCGCTGTGTGGAATTCCTGCTGCAGCCGCAAAAACAGGCACGACCAATGCGGAAAAAGGTTGTTGTGCAGACATATTATCTTTAATGATGTCTTTTGCAAAAGTCTGTCTGAGTTCTGCAGGCAAAAGTACCTCCGGATATTTCTCTACCGTTCTCAGTACCCATTCTTTTCCTTGTTTATCTTCCAGGCGTAAAGAATGTGTCTGGTTTCCTCCTCCCCTTTTTATCGGCGTTAAGCCTCCTTTAATCTGTGAAAGACGGATCACGGGAACCTTGGTTTCCTGTGCATATTCCTTTCTGTAATTTTCTCCAAAGAGAAAGCGATGAAACTTACCTACTTTATCATAGTCCGGGTAGATCCTGATTTTCAGAGAGTCCTGAGCATGAAGTCCCAGATTCCATAGCAAGAAAGCAGGAAAGAGCATGTACTTATTCATTTTATACCTTTTTAAATTGTCTGGAGATCCAGACAGCGATGATCCATTGCATTTTATTACCCTCCTTTATTAATCCTCTAATGCCGTATAAAGGTACTCCATAAAGTCAATAAGCCGCATTAACATGTGATAAGAAATATAGCAATTTGTTATTAATATTCATTGATGAAATATTCCGGTTTAATAATGAACAAAAAAAACAATCGAACCTTCGTCAGATCTTGCGATATTGAGTAACGATAGGAATAAGCTTGTTTATATCCCCAAACATGGGTATATTAAACCAGGAGTTCGGGGGAACTCAAAATTTGTAGGAAAAGTCATTTTTATAGGAATAAAATAGAACAGGGAGGGGGTATCCTTTGTCATATTGACACCGTAATAATTCAGGATATGAAACCAAATGAGCTACACAGGGAAATTTTAAAAACCCCACACTGTCCGGTTATGGACCCGGAATTGGTATCGGTATTAACCGAACTTTGTTTTCAAAAAGAAGATATCATTACTTCAGACCTTCTTTTTGTTTTCGGGTCGAATGTAAAACACAAAGAAATTGCAGATATGATCTGTGATCTTCTGGACACCGGGATTGTCAATAAGGTCTTAATTACCGGTGGGGTAGCTAACTTCGGTGGCTCCTACTACCATCACAAACCGGAATCAGAAAGTATTTTCTCTTTTATTTCTCCAAAGAAATATCAGGACAAAGAGATTGTGCTGGAAGTAGCGTCTAAAAACACCCTTGAAAACGTCACCGAAGCCAGGAAAGTCTTTGCTTTTGACCAGGTAAAAAGCATCACTTTTATCTCTCATTCCTATGCTTCTACCAGGGCCGCTTTGTCCTTAAAACGGTTCTTCCCTGATGTGAAGCTCTATTGTATTCCTTTTCCATTGCCATCAGATCAGCCAGAATTCCCGGTCAACAGGCAGCTATGGTCCAAATCTAAATATGGACAGAGTCTGGTTCTGGGAGAGTACCTCCGGCTAATCACTTATGGAAAAAGGGGAGATTTTCCGATAGAAACAATCCAACCCCTGTTAGATCAGGTTCAGGACCACCTGAAGATCAAGGACAGTTAATATTTCCAGACGGGAATCTCAACGTAACTATCGTTGTACCACTTGATCTTTAAAGGAACCTTTGCATCAGCGATACTTTCTTCGCTAACATCTTTGCCTGTTCCATAATTGATCTGGGCAAAGGGATTTTTATTGATGTCGAGCACCAGGAGCAAACGGCTTCCTTTGCTTAAATAACGGCTAAACATGCGGGTACCGGAGAAAGGAATACTGCTAATTGCTCCTTCTTTAAGCAGGGTTCTTCGCGTCATGTCTTTCGCATAGCTGGCCCGTCCTAAGAAGTAGGCCAGATGAAAGTACGTTCCATCTGGCATAACTTCGTATAAAGTCATACCGATGTCCATATCTTTCTTATTGATATTTGCTTTCAGGACTCCGTTCCATATTCCATCAACAGAAACCTGTTCATTAAAAGGTTCCGAGATAAAATAGAGACCTGCACTTCTATCCAGTTCTTTACCGACAATAGGGTATGGATAATAATCGTTATTATTGCTATGCTGCCGGTCGGCAAAATCTACTTCCTGGGCAGAGAAGGCAAGTTGCCCTGGCTTTTTAGGGAGGAGCATTTGATTTTGTCCCGATTTTTCGGTGCTCAGATAGAGCCTCAGTACCTGATTGTTCATTTTTTCGATCGATGGGGCATGTTTCCATGTATTTGCCCCCATCACTTCATAGTTAATTTTATCCTTTAGCAAAGCAGGTTTAGGCCCGCCTTTCAGCACATAATCCATCCAGTCGTAAGTAATCTGAGCGGTACTGATCAGGGCCAGCTGATCGACCTTATAATCCCGCAATACGGGAACACCTCCCCTTTGTGCGCCAAAATGATCATAGGGGCCGATAATGAGGTAATGGTTTGCCTGTTTATTGTATTTATAATGTTCTTTAAAATAACGCAATGCTGAAATTTGCCCATCGTCATAATAACCGGTAACCGACAAGACCGGAATATTGATCTTCGCAAATTCCTCCCGCCAGGGCACCATATTCTGCCAGTAATCATCATAGGAAGGATGTTGAATCCAGCGCTGCAGCAATAGATTTGGATGTCCCTCAATGCTGTCTATTTTCCGGTAAGCCACTCCGCTATTGTACCAATTGAGCTGCATATCTCTCCAGTGCTGCTGATCCCGGTAAAGGGTTTCATCCAGGTATTTATTATTGCTGACATAAAAACCCCAGCCATAATTGGCATTTAAAAAGATATTATTTTCCATTGGCAGGCCAAAGCCAGGGATGGCCGCAACATAGGGAACAATTGTTTTTAGTGCCGGGTGCAGGTATTTTGTGGCTGCCCATGCTGCAAAACCGGAATAACTTCCACCATATATCGCTACCCGGCCATCGGTCCAGGGATGTTTACTGATCCAGTCGACCGCCCCATTTACATCTGTAGATTCCTTTTCATAGGGATTGATCTGGTCAGGGCTCAATGCTTTACCCCTGGAATTCACCACCACACCGATATAACCATGATCAGCAGAACGTTTTGCCTCCTCCAGATTGTTATCATGATCGGCATAAATGGTAAAAAATAATGCTGCAGGCTGTGGTTTTCCAGCTCCTTTTTTACGGACCACAATGGCCGAAAGCTGCATCCCTTCCTTTGTTTTAATCAGCACACTATCCTGAATGTCATACACTTGAATAGCTGCTCCTTTTGCAGTTCGTGGAACAGCAAGCTTAGGCTGCTGCCCGAAAGCATGGGCAAAAAGCCCCATGCAAACCAAAATTAAATGGATTGTTGTTTTCATCTTGATACAATAAAATTTATGATTTCGAGGGCTTAAACCCCATTGATAAGTTTAAATTTAACAGACTGCCTATCGGATACATCCAGCAGCTCACCGGTTTTCAAACCGATTCGAAGCTTTCCTTTAGGCATTGGAAAGATTTCTTTGATGTAATTCAGGTTAACGATATGGGTTCTGCTGATTCTGAAAAACAACGCTTCATCCAGTTTTTCAGTCAGTTGATTCAGGGAAGTTTTTAAGAATGCTTTCTGATCACCAAAATAAAGCCGCGCATAGTTATCCATGGACTCTATGAGGTAAACCTCGCTTAATTTCACAAAATGACAGCGTTCCCCATCTTTGATAAAGATAGTCCGGTCTGCCGTTAGGGTGCCCTTTTCTGCTTCCTGCTTTTTCCCTTTTTCCGTTACCTTTGCTATGGCCATGGCAAAACGTTCATCGCGGATCGGTTTCATCAGGTAATCCAGTGCATTGATTTCAAACGCTTTAACCGCATACTGATCAAAGGCGGTCGTAAAGATCACTTCCGGCACTTCGTCTAAAGAGGCCAGCAATTCAAATCCGGATTCACCGGGCATCTGGATGTCTAAAAAAATCAGATCCGGCTTTTTACCCTGTATTTCCGTCCTTGCTTCGTCTGCATTTTGCGCTTCTCCTACAATTTCAAATGAAGGGTAGCCGGATAGGGCCCGTTTCAGCTCTTCCCTTGCAAACCTTTCATCATCGATAATCAGGACTTTAATTATTTTCATGTTAATGGGATTAAGATCGTGGCCAATACGATATTATGGTCGAAAGGCATCAATGCGACACTTGCTTTTCCTTCATACTGAAGCGCTAATCTTTCTTCCAGATTGCGGAGCCCCAATCCCTTATGTCCTGTTTCAGGATCTAAAGCTCCCGGACTCAACACACTGATCTGTAACTCTTCGCCTGCTTTCTTTACGCCTATCCTGACAATCCCTCCATTCTTTTTCTTTGCAATCCCATGTTTGATCGCATTTTCAACCAGCGTATGGATAGAAAGTGGCGGAATCATCACCTCATCCAGTTCCTGATCTGCCTCTATCAGGCTATCCATCCGTTCCCCAAACCTGAGTTTCTCCAGTTCCAGATAGTCTTTTACTAAACTCAGCTCGTCCTTTATTGGAATCAAAAGTACCTGGTTCCGGTAAAGAGAGATCCGCAACAGTTCCGACAGCAGGTCAATTCCACGCCTTGCAGCTTTAGGATCATCAACTACCAGTGCTTTGATATTATTCAAAGAATTAAATAAGAAATGTGGATTGAGCTGTGCAGACAGGTTGATCAGTTGGGTCTCTTTGGCGGCCAGGACAAGCGCCGCATTTTCCTTTGTCGCCCTGATTTCTCTCTTTGCATATAAATAAAGGTGGTAGGCCAGTACCCAGATCGACATCAATCGAAAACCCGTCATAAAAATGTTCATGCCATTATATCTCAAAAACATTTTAAAAGATGAAATCATCTCTTCCTGATAGACTTTTACATTCCTGTTTTCCACATGAAAAAAGTAATCGTTGATCAGGTATAGCTTTCCGCAAATCAACATCATGTATAAAAATGCCAGAACCGCAATTGATGGAATGATATACCATATCAGACGGCTTGTTGCCAACTGCCCCCATTGATTCTTTTTAGCAATACTCCGGTAAATGTGCGTCAATCCAACCCCTATAATCACATCGAATATAAAATGCACCAGTCCTGCGACCGGATTAAAAATACGGCCCAGAAAAAACGCCTGGTATAACCAATAAAAAGAAGCAAGCGACCAGCCAATGAGCTGACACTTCCAATAAAGACTAATTTTACGCTTGTTTTCCCGTTGCTTTTCCATAATTCTTAATCAAATATACCAATACGAATAGGGTATGAAATAAAAAGTACAGGAGCGCAGATATTTGGGGACGAAAGCAGAATTTATCATAAGAATTCAATTCTTATTTGAGTGTTTGAGGAAATCTTTGCACCTTCGTATCACACCAAACCTGAGAATTATGTACCGTAGTATTGAAGATTTCCTGACCACGCGTAAAGAAGAAGAGTCTAGTACCGTTAAAATATTTTCCAATCTTACCGAGGAAACAAAATCAGTAAAAATTCATGAAAATGTACGTTCTCTGGAGCGTCTGGCCTGGCATATGACTCAAACACTTACCGAAATGGGTAAAAATGCAGGCTTATTTGAGACCGATCTGCTTCATGACCTTCCCATTCCGGCAAGTTTGCCTGAACTGATCGAAACGTACATCAATTACAATACCCTATTGATGCGTACGGTAAGGTTAAAATGGACGGACTCCAATCTTGATGACCTGGTGAACATGTATGGTGAAGAATGGAAAAAAGGAAAAATTCTTTCTATCCTGATTGCTCATGAAAGTCACCATCGCAGTCAGATGTCCGTGATCATGCGGATGCTTGGTTTGCCCGTTCCCGGAATCTATGGTCCTTCTAAAGAAGAATGGATAGCATTCGGAATGCCTCCTATGGAGTAAGCAACTCTTTGACCTCCGGATATTGATCGATGACTTCAGTAACCACTTGTTTTGCATCTTCCTCAGTTCCACCTTCGGCAAGGGTAATTTCTATATTCCCGAGTTTTAGGTTGGCAATATCATGCCCGGGATAACCGTGATCAGGGTTCTTGTTTGCTGATGTTTAATTTCTATCCAGGTTTTCAGCACGAGGTGCCGCCTCTTGTCGTATATTTAGGATCTTTAAGCTTAATCGTAAGGCTAAGTCACCACCATTCTTCTCGGTTTTATGACCAGCATAGGTCAAACCCAGTAGAAATGATCAGTTGCCAATATTGGCAGAATGATCAAAAATCTCAGCATTTGTAAATTATTTTCATTCCTGCTGTTGCGTTTTCATGCAAAGAATCGTTTTAATAGAGAAAGTGTTAATGGCCATTAACCAATTACTAATTTTTATAAAAACCTTAAAAATGAAAACAATGACTAATTATTTTTCTCCAATAGCCAAAACTTTAGTATGCGCCTTAACATTAACCTCCATTTTCAGTTCATGTAAAAAAGACAAAGATGTAGTTTACCCTCCAGTGGTAAAACCAGCAGTTCTTACCTTGGTTCATGCCGCAGCTGGCGTTGCTGAGCTTGATTTTTACGTTGACAAAGACAAAGCAAATGCAGCGTCATTTGCTTACAATACGACTATAACTGATCTTAAAATCGCGAAACCTGGTAAAAAAGAATTGAGTGTGACTAAAAAAGGCGTAGCAGATATCCTGGTAAAACTTCCGGTTGAATTCAAAGAAGATAAAGCTTATTCTGCTTTTGTTACCGACAAAACAGCAACTACAGTTGTTTTTGTAGAGGATGATCTTACTGCTCCTGCTGCTGATAAAGCAAAGATCCGTTTCATCAACCTAAGTGCTGATGCAGGGCTCCTTGACCTTGCCATCACAGGAAAAGCGGAAGCACTGATTGCTAAAAAAGATTTTAAAGAATTCAGTCCTTTTATCGCTGCTGAACCAGGTGCAGAGATCAATTTTGAGATCAGAGTAAACGGTACTGCAACAGCTTTAGCGACTCTTCCAAAAGTAAAAATCGAAAAAGGAAAGATCTATACCATTTGGGCTAAAGGTCTGAAAACTGCTCCTGCAGCTAATGCATTAGCGCTTGCAGTAATGGCCAATAAATAAGGCTAAAAATACTGGAGCTGTCCGGACCTCATTTGAAATCTCATCTGTCATCCTGAATAAATTAGAACTTCCCCCAGGACTTTAACAAAGCAGATGACAACATCAAAAAATTAAGAATTTACGGATGAGCGCGTAATAGATGAGTAAGGGCGGCTCCTTATTAAGATAAAAAAGGTATCCTCATCGGATACCTTTTTTGTTTTTACTAAGATTCTACCTCATAACTATCCTGAGGCTGTACCAAAGCAATATGATGTTCTTTAAACAGCGCTCGGCAGGATTTACCTTTTACCTCAAAATTCGCCAGTTCGCCAACTTCCAGGCCAAACAATACTTCAAGAATCCGTACCGTTTCATAAGGAATATCCTTATCATCGCCCAACTGAAGCTTCCTATAATTGTGAAAAGTATTGATAGAAGCTTTGATAATTTCGGGAATAAGCCGCTTAATTAGCTTATGCTGATTATAAGTTAGCTTTTCCATACATTCATTAATCTTATACTTGTCCATAATCCTGATTTAAAGTGAACGAAGCAGATTTTAATGCACATTTTTTTTTCATACGTTAGTTTTTTATGGTTAATTAAACTACGATTCAAAAACTCCCTACAACAAACCCCGTACTCGGCTATGGCCAGGCCGCATATCAGTTACACGGTGGTTTAGACAACGTTGATCTCTAAAATTTAGGTTACCATCCGGGCGAATGGCAGAGTAAGATTATGACAACAATTTTGCTGTTCCTATAATTAACCCCCTCTTACCTCAAAATTAAGTAGTTAACTTGAAAAATGCAATAGAGAATAAAAAAATAACAGCGTTACAGAAAGAATTTGACATTTCCTATCTTTAATCACAGCCGGAACAACAAAAGGCACATCAATAATCATTCATCAATTGAACATCAATGGAAAACAAAGAAATCAATCAGCTAATGTCTGATGAAAATGACCACCTAAAAAAGCTTCATCAGATTGTAAAAGACACCATTGAGGAGGAACAGCTGATCGTGAATAACCTGCTGAATCCGCCGGAGGAAATGATCAGTAAAGGACAGAAAATTTCCGATAAGGTGGCCCGTTTCGGAGGCAGCTGGGTGTTCATCATCTGGTTTTTAATTGTGCTGGTCTTCTGGATCATTTATAATTCTTCTGCCTCCGGCAAAGCAGCCTTTGATCCCTACCCTTTCATCCTGATGAACCTCATTCTTTCCTGTATTGCCGCCTTACAGGCGCCCATTATTATGATGAGCCAGAACAGACAGGAAGAAAAAGACCGCATGAGGGGGGAAAATGACTACCTGATCAATCTGAAAGCAGAGATGGAGATCCGCAAGCTCCATTTAAAGATGGACCTGTTGCTGGAAGAGCAGATCAAAACGATTTACGATACGCAGTCCAAACAATTTCTCCTGTTGGAAGAAATCTGTGAAAAGCTGGACAGACTCGAATCAAAATAAAACCAGCGTAGGTTTTCGGGGTATTACTCGGAAACCTGCTTTAAAAAAGCAGCGGCAATGGCTGCGTAGTCTTTATTAAAATGATGGTCTCCGGCAATCGTCAGCACCTTTAATCCACTCTTTATGAATTTGCTTTTGATCGAATTTCCTTCTCCTGTACCAAAGATAGAAACCTGATCCGCCGTTTTTATCCTCTTTATTTCTGCAATAACATCATACTTATTTTTCGAACTGCCAAAATTGAGCAGGTCGATCAGGTGAATCTCAAAGTCGGCCGTTACATCCGGAGAAAGGGAAATCACGGCTTTGAGATCAGCTTTCAATTCCGGGGATAACCTATTGGCTACAAAGGGAACAATGGAAGCACCGAAGGAATAACCCGCCAGAATAAAACTTTCTTTTCCTAGTTCTTCCTTATAATGTTGTATCGCCTTAGCAATCTCGAGGGCAGTGTTTTCAGGAGTTTTTGCATTCCAGAAATATTTCTGTGCATCCAGTCCAAGTACGGCAAGCCCCTTAGCCGCCAGGGATTCGGCCAGCGATTGGTCAAATCCGGTCCAGCCTCCATCCCCGGAAATCATAAATACCATCGGCAAATTGTTCTTTTTTGCAATTGGAATCAAGATTAAAGGCAGGTTGCCGGTATAAGGCTTAAGTTGTCTATCCGCTATTGCTTTATGCTCCATGGATTTTTGTTCAGTAAATGTCGGAGCGGACAGTATTTTTTTAAAGGCAGTTTTCAATTCTGGTTGCCAGTCTGCATGATTCAAAAAGCCATGTCCCACTTTAGGTAAGGCAATCAATTCGGTCATGGGCATCCCTTTCAGAAAAGCCGCAGAGGCACCAAATGGACAGGTCAGGTCTTTTTCACCATTTAAGACGATAAAAGGGGCAGTCAGGCTTTTTGTACTTTCCAGATAATAAGAAAATCCTTTTTTCAGCACATGTTGTGTTAGTCCGTTCCCTCTGCACAAAGTTTTTTTAAGATTGATATCCGGAGAAAAGCCCAGGGCAATTGCTCCTCTGAACGTATCGGGTGGCGCTTGTACCAAACTCCCATAGACGAGCACAGCTCCATAAGAATAACCCATTAAAACAGGTTTGTGATAATTAACCAGTTTATATTTCTTCTGAACCGATAAACTCAACTCTTCAAAGTCGGCCGCAGGATAAAGGCATGCAGCAGAGACTTCAGACAAATAATAACTATAATGCCGGGCATCGATCCCGAGCACCAATGCCCCCTCGGCAGCCATATCTTTGGCCATCACCACTACTGCATCTTTCCAGCCACCATCACCGGAAACAAACAATACCACCGAAGTCGGCGTATTTTCCGGATGGTAAACTGTAATCTTTCCAAACTTTCCATAAGAAATATGATCAATGAGCTCATTGGAAAAAGCAGGAGCACAAAAAAGAAGCAGCAACAGGAATATCGTCGTAAATCGTCTCATCTTTTAGGGTTTAATGACCTTTGTTAATGCCGCAGGTACCTGTAATAAATCAAAATCATGGTCGTAAATCAGATACCTGTTGTGCCACTCCGGAGAGAACTTCTCCTTGGCAGCGCGCATGCCCTTATAATGAGAAAATGACCGGATCTTTTCATAAGCGAATTTCATAGACCTTTCCGGAAAATTATGAGGATCAATCAAACCAGACATCGGTGCAAAACCCAGATTTACCGCAGCATACCCATTTTCTTTAAGGTACTTAAATAAAGCGACCATAATAAAATCTATGATCCCATTTGGGGCGTCAGTAGTTTTTCGGATCAGGTCGTAGGTACTTTCATCTTTGACATAATCTGGGATGACATTAAGGAAAGCCACAATCTTTTCTTCGGTATTTTCTACCGTAATGATCGTTTGTGCTTTCAGCTCTTCCCAGCTAAACATCCCCTGTGAAAAGACAATTTCTTCTCTTTCTGTCCCGTCCAGCCACTCATCTGAAACAGATTTTAGCTTTTGCAACAAACCATCCTTAATTGGCGCCTCATATACCCGACTCTGGAAACCTTGATCTGATACTTTTTTCAGCGCATTGCGAATGGATTTTTTACTTCCTCCATCCAGAGAAAAATCAAGCAAGTCCAGGACGCCTTCCTGTCCGAGGAAGAGCTTTTTCTTTCCTGTAGCCATAAAGTCTTCCAGGCTTTCCTCGGGAACACGGTAATACAGGCTTTTCATTCCACTTTCAAAACAATAACGGTCAAAATCTTTGATAAACGCCGTTCTGATGGCAGGGTCACATACCGGACATTCCAGAACTACAGCAAAATTACCGGCAATGCGATAGGCAACGAAACCTTCCAGTGTCTCGCTCATATAAATCAGCTTGTCCCGATAAGTCTTAAAATAGTCGACCGCCGAATTCCCATATTGACTTAGCAGCCGTTTCGCATGTTCAAATTCGGCCTCTTCCGTATCGCTTTCCAGCACGTATGGCCGGATCAGGGTATAGATTAAAAAAGCGATAGACAGGAAACCACTGATATTGATCGAATATAGAAAGCCCTTTGCGAAATGATCCAGGGGTTCCAGGTCATTACTTCCGATCAGGACAAAATTCTCTAAAGTATAACGGATAGATTGCGACCAGCTGAAGTCAATCCCGAAGTGGTGCTTATCCAGAAAATAAAAACCTAAGGTTCCATAAATGAGAATCCCCAAAATACTCAGCAAGGTGGTTTGGATGCCAAAAGACCTTAATCTCGAATTGTGCTTCACATAATACTCCTTTCTGGAGCCAATAAGGATCAGGATCACCATCAGGGAAAATCCTGCTTCTTCATAATCTATCGCTTTGGTGATGTGTCCGATAAAGGAAAGGAGACAAAGCGCTAAACCAAAATACCAGGCCATCCGCAATCCCTTCAGCATAAATGCCGCGGTGACCAGCAGGAAAAGCCCTGCCACCAGGACAAAATAATTGGAGGCCGTAATCGCTTCCACAGGAATAAAATCCTTCAGAAACCTTAACCTTTCATGAATTGCCGGAGTAAGTACAGACACCACGTTGACCACCCCGAGCAACAAGAGAAACAAGGCAGGAACCACCCGCATTAACAGTTTATTAATCCGAAAAAGAAAGCTCATTGCCCCCAGTACCATAGGAATCCAGAACTCCATGAAACGGTAAAGAAAAGTAATGGATACGGCTTCCGCTGCGGAGTAGCCCATGCGGGTAAGAATAAAGGTCATGGAGGCCTCAACCGCTCCCAACCCTCTTAAAAAGGGAGAAATGATCAGGAATACGACCGCTACAATATAACTAATGATCGCAATGATCCAGGAGGCTGGAATGTTCAAAGCCAGCATGGCAATATAAATATGTACGATGCCTACGATTTCAATCAGGCTGCTGTACACAAATGTAGAAACAAAATGTTTCCGCTCAATCTTGTTGCTTCTGAATTCCGCAGCATATACTTCAATTACCGGAATATATTTAGCGATAAAGCGATAAAAGCTTCCTTTATGGATTACCGAGCGGTAAAGTAAATAGATTCCGGCGATGAGTAAAATTGCGGCAATCAGCCCAAACCACTCTCCATATCCTATACTCCCCTGCAAAATCGCATAGATAAATACAGGAATGGCGATCACCAGTACCGATAGGATGCCTACAAAACCATAAATAGAGGAAGCAAAGTTAATCTGCGATTTACTAACTCCTTTCTGTTCTATCGCAGTACTGAAAAAAGCCAGAGAAGAAACTCCTCCTGCAGGTAAAAAAACGCTGACGAAATTGCGTTTTAAATAGAGTAAAGTACCATCAGCAACGGAGATCTTACTCGATACCGCAGCAAAGGAAGAGCGGTACATCATGCCATGGATAAAAACATAAACTATACTCAGGGCAATTCCGATCAATAACCAGAACCATTGGGCAGTCAGCAGTAGTCCCTTAACCTCATGTATTTCTCCGCGCTGCTGTTTAATGAACCAGATGATCAATCCGATAAAAAAGAGACTGAACACATAACTGGATATAATTTTTCCGTTTTCACGAAGGAATGGGACAAAGAATTTAAATCGCTTCATTTTTTTGTAGGATAAGCAGATACCTGATTTCAGGTAAAGGTAAAGCTTATCAAAATAAAGAACATGAAGATTTCTTCATGTAAGCCGCTAGAATGGAGCACCTTCTATAAATTCAATCACCTCTCCGTTGGGGCTGTACACCAGAGAATTATTGACGATTACCGCTGGATTTCCCAGGGAGAGCTGCATCGGTTCAATACAAGATGTTGCACCGGCCTCCAGGCAACGGTTATAGGCTGCTTTTGCATTTTCTACACTCATCGCCAGGTGTAATAAAGCGCCTGTCCGGATTTCCTCACCTTCAGCAGCAGCCAGCCCTTCTCTTGGTGCATTTGCCTGTCCGTCAAAAATTTCGATAAAAGTATGACCGTCTGAAGACTTTAGCATGGCGGCCCTCCTAATGTTAAATTCCGGCAAAGACCAGGTATGGCTAACCGAAAAATCAAGGGCGCCGGTATAGAATTTTAAAGTCTGATCAAAATCTTTCGCCCGGATCGCCAAATGGTGCAAGCCTTTAATTTTACTGCTATTTGTCATAAATCATGATATTTTTAACCAAATTTACATCCTGTATACTGCAGAAAGCGACACTTACAAAATTGTAAGCAAATGAGAAAGACAACTTCCACGAACTATGAGAATGAACAGGCATTGCATGAATTTTGTAGCGCAGCCTTCACTTTGTCTATAATCAGTGGCCGGTGGAAACTCACGATTCTGGTTAAATTAATGGAAAGAGACCTGCGCTATGGCGAGTTAAAACATGCCATTCCAGGCATCACAGAGCGTGTTTTGGCCTTGCAACTGAAAGCATTGGAAGAAGATCAGCTGCTGCTGAAAAATTTAGACGATACGTCCGGAAATTTACCGCTATACAGTTTATCTCCTCTTGGCCGAAGTCTGGAAGCAGTCATCAACAGCCTTTCCGCCTGGGGCACCACACATCAACCAATTCAGACCAACAGATGAAAGACCCTTACCACAAAATATTGAACCTGTTTCCGGAATACTCAGATGCGGAAGATAACGACAAGGCACTTATAGAAAGGTTATTTGAACCCATTGAAGTAAAAAAAGGAACGGTATTGGTGGAAGAAAACACCATTCCAAAATACTTATACTTTACAAATACCGGCTTCGTCAGAGTTTATTATTACCATGATGGAGAAGCCATCACCAGTCACCTGAATTGCCCAAATGGCTTTATCACCTCTTTTGGGAGCTTCATGACGGAAACAAGATCAACAGAAATTGTAGAATCTGTCACCGCATGCACTTTACTCCGGATCAGCAAAAAGGACCTGGACCATTTATATCAGCTGAGCCCTAAATGGGCAGAGGCTGGCCGTAAGATCTATGATCAGTCTATCGTTTACAATGAACAACGCACAAGGGATATCCTGACCCTCTCTGCCGATCAGCGGTATTTAAAACTATTGAACGAGTCTCCGGAACTGATCCAGCAGGTACCGCTGCAGATTATCGCTTCCTTTATTGGCATCAAACCGGAGAGTTTAAGCAGAATCAGAAGACAGCTCATTTCCTAACCCAGGTTAAGTAGATTAGAAATCGGGTGCCCGACCTTTGTTTTATAAAAATTAAACAAATGGAAAATACACCTCTTTCTCTGGTTACTGGTGCCAACGGGCATTTGGGAAATAACCTGGTCAGGACCCTGTTGAATAAAGGAATTAACGTTCGCGCTTCTGTGCGCGACTTGTCCAAAACCCTCCCTTTTAATGGATTAAAAGCAGAACTGGTAAAGGCCGACATTACCGATAAAAAATCTATGGTGAATGCCCTTGAAGGGGTACATACCTTTTATTCCGTAGGTGCTTCTTTTAAACTATGGGCTAAAGACCCGGTAAAAGAAATCTATAACGTGAATATGGATGGAACCCGGCTTTGTATTGAAGCGGCAAAAGAAGCAGGGGTCAAAAAAATTGTCTATGTGAGTTCTATCGCCGCATTGGATTATACCCATCTTCCTACCCGGGAAAGCAATGGCTACAATCCCGACCGCCGGAACTGGTATTACAATTCAAAAAATGACGGAGAAAAACTAGCCTTTGAACTATCCGCAAAGCATGGTATTGAATTGGTTTCTGTGATGCCTTCCGCCATGATCGGTCAGACTGCCTTTCCACCGTTAAGTGTTTCTTATGGCATTTTAAAACTGGTACTGAACAAAGAAATCCCCGTAGACACCAAAATTACGTTGAACTGGGTAGACGTTAAAGATGTAGCCGAAGGGCTTTATCAGGCGGCACAGAAAGGAAGAAATGGGGAACGTTACATCCTCGCAAATGAACAATGTATGGGCATTCAGGAAGTGACGGCCATCGCTAAGGAATTATACCCGGAACTGAAGATCAAAATGCCTGCGTCCGTCCCAAAAGGTTTATTGTATCTGATCGCCTGGATGATGGAAATCAATGGTAAGATTAAAGGTCAAGCCCCTTTGTTATCGGTCACTGATCTTTCCATGTTCTCCGGTTTACAGCAGAATTTTGACATCAGTAAGGCGCGTAGAGAATTGGGTTTTAATCCAAAATCTCCCCGACAGATCGTTGTGGAATCTTTGCAATACCTGATGGACAACAAGACGCTATTTTTATGATATTGCGGTCCTCAGGACCACAATATCATAAAAAATCTTATTTGATCGTTTCTTTCACTTCTCCGCAAGTCAACATAGACTCCCCGTAATATGGGTTTTTAATGTCCTTTTCGTTGCTCAACCAGGAAGCACCTTTATCATTCATTGCCATTGGGCAATACGCTACATATATTTCACCAGCGTTAACACCCGAAGCCTTCATTCTTTCAATAAAATCAGCACTCAATGCGGCAAAAGCGGTTCTTTGAACTTCAATATCCGCAGCATTGCTGATTTTGGTGGTTAATGCAAGTAAGGCAACACCATTTCCAAGTTCTTTTGCACCCAGTTCAACTGCCTGGGCAGCTACTTTTGCTTCTGCCACATCCCCAGCAATCAAAGCCGTACTCAGTTTCAGGTAATGGGGATAAACAGCATTTAGTTTATCGTCTTTTAAGTGTACATTGCTGGTCTCATTTTTAGTCGCTTCCGTTTTCTCTGTTCCGTGATTATGGCCTTCATGAGATTCCTCAGCAGGTTTCTGCGTATTTCCACATGCTGCAAATAACGTTACTGCGGCGAACGTAAAGGCTAAATTTCTAACTGTTTTCATCTTTATTTGTTTAATGGTTTATAATTTATGTACTTATTTTAAGGCCTTCAACAGGATTTTTCCCTTTCTTCAGGATGTATTCACTATACAACAGGTAAGCGCCTGTAACCACTACCTGCTCGCCATTTTGCAGACCTCCGGTAATTTCTACCTGGTTGTAATTTTCCTGTCCGGTACTGACCAGTTTTGGCTCAAAGCTGTCTTTGCCTTTTTTAATCCAGACATGCATTCCTTTCCCATCTCTGATCACGGCATCTACCGGTAAAGTGAGGACCTCGCTTTTGCTTCCGGAAGGTAAAAATACGTTGGCCTGAGCCCCGGGTTGCCATTGAAGGTTTGGATTTGAAATACTCCCGCGGATCTGGGTCAGCTGTGTACCGGATTGTAAGGCAGGGGTGATAAAACTGATAGTCATCTCCTGAGGCTGATCTTCCCAACCCGGGATGACCACCTTTACCCGCTGCCCTTCTTTGATTCCTTTTGCTTCGTTGGGATATACATCGGCTTCCACCCATAAATTCCCATAACCCTCCAGTCGAAGAATCGGACCTCCTTCGGTCACATACTGTCCCTGATTCACGGAAAGTTCCGCTACCACACCACCTTCAGGAGCAAAGAAGGTGATGTATGGATTTTTTTTCTGGGTATGCTGCAATTGCTGGACCTGCGCGGCAGACTGCCCGTACAACAGCAACTTTTGTTTTGCAGATTCCACAATCTGTTTCTCTATCTTTTCTCCGGGAAATTGCTTTTCCTGAGCAACCGCCATCAGGTATTCCTGTTGTAAAGTGGCCAGTTGTTCGGAGTATAATTGATATAAAGGTTGTCCTTTTTTAACAGCAACTCCGGTTTCCCGGATGTACAACTGTTCGATACGGCCTGCAATGCGACTGGAAATATAGCTGCTCTGTTCCGGGTCTACCATTAAACGGCCATTGAGTTGTTTTGCGCCCGATAAATTATTTACGCCAATCACCATGGTGGTAATATTTGCCAATGCCTGACGCTTCTCATCTACGGTCAGTGCTTTTTCATTGCTGTTCTTTTCGAAAGGCACCAAATCCATCCCACAAATCGGACAAGTCGACATTTCGTTCTTCACCACCTGTGGGTGCATCGGACAGGTAAAAGTCTGTTTCTTTGCTACTTTGACTCCTCCGGTTTTCTTTTCTTCACTGCTGCAGGCGGCAATAAATACCGATGGAACCAAGGCAAGCAGGGCGAATTTTTGTATAAATAGTTTCCGTTCCATATCCTTAATGCTGAATGTTTTCTGTCATTTTAATAAAGCTCTCACTGTCTACCAGATAAGCGGCATTTTTGCTGATGTTCCAGGTGCTGATGTCTTCCTTGATCTGGACCATTCCCCCGATGGTGATGCCAGCATCAACCACTTTAGGAAGGAACACATTGCCTTCTTTCTTAAAGACCACACGTTTATTTCCCACCGAAAGTACTGCTGGCTCCGGCAGCCACCAGGAAGCCGTCAATAATACCGGAATCCTGGCCGTCAGCAGTTGCCCCGGCTTAATCGCCGGATTTACGAGGTAAGCCCGGGCAATGGTAAAGTTTTCTCCGTTTTTAAAAGTGGGCTGAATGAGCCCAATCTCTGCAGCCTGACTTTCCGACTTATCTGCAGTTTTGTAAAAGATGAACTTCTTGCCCTTTTTTAGGTGTGCCGCAAAGGCCGCTTTTAATGAAAACTCCGCCAACAGGCGATCTGAACTGTAAATCGTGAATAATGAAGCTCCTGCACTTACATACTGGCCTTCCCTCAATAAAACAGGAGAAGCCACAGGTACCGCCACTGCAGGACTGGATGCGCCCGAAGAAGCTGATCCACTCATATTGCTCATCCCATCACCTCCTGAAGTAGCAGCAGCCGAAGGAGCCGGGGGGGAAGAGGCTGTAGCTGCTGCTGTTTTCTCCAGAATATATCCTGAGGTATTGCTGTATACCGGAATCCGATAACTTGGTTTCCCTGTTTTTAATAAACTGCTGATCCCTGAGGGAGTCATTCCTAAAAGAATCAAACGTTGTTTTCCCTGAGCAAGCATCACCGGATCATTCCCACTACGATGGATAAACAGCAGTTCCTGTTGTGCTGCAGCCAGATCCGGGGAATAAATCTCCATGATCAGCTGTCCTTTTTTTACGGGCTGATAATTGTATTTGACCCATAAACGTTCTATTCTTCCACTTACTTTACTGGAGATGTTGTGCTGGTTTCTTGCGTCATAATTCATGACGCCCTGAACTTCTTCGGTAAAGATTCTAGCCCCATATTCTGCCTTAATTACCGGCAAAGCAGAGACCACCTGCTCATTGGAAGGCTTTAGCAAATGAGAAAGGTTGCTGTCGATTTTCAAAGCGCCAGGATCATGATGAGCCTTTTTCTTTTCTTTACAGGCGCTGATCAATAGTATTCCTGCTGTTCCCAATATCATAAAACTCCGGAAGACCGAAGCTCCGCGCCTAACGATATAATTCTTTCTCATAATCTACGATCATTAAATAAAGTTTAAGTTTCTCATCCAGCACGCTGGTCTGCATCATGGTCAATGCTTCCCAGGTACCGATCACCTCCGGCAGCTCCATCTTGTTCTCCCGGTAACTGAGGAAACTTACATCCATTGTTTTCTGAAGCGTAGGAATGATCTTATCTTCCATCGCTTCAATCCGCTTTTGCATAGACTGGATTTCAAACTGCATCCCGTAAAGCATGCCCTGGGTTTCCTGAAGCATAGCTGATTTTTCCTTCTCCATCGCCAACACCTCATACGCCATCCCTTTGGCCTCAGATTTATACATCTTTGAAGACCATGGTGCAATCGGAATACTGACCATCCCCATAATACTGAAAGCCTTAGGCATCATTTTAGTCAATGGCGACATATGGTCGAAGCGGAGTTTAAAGTCCGGGCGACTTTGTTTCTTCATTGCCTCAATGTTCAGTTTCATCGAATAAATGCTGTAATCCATTTTCTTGATGTCCTTTCTTACCATCGCCAGGCTGCCCGTATCAATCATCGCGGCCGGCACATATTGAGGCTGATAAGTAGAGTCTATGGCAAAGTCCATATTCCCGGGATTGTTCATCAGGCTATTTAACCAGGCGCGGGACTTGGCCATATCGCCTTCCTGCATCCGGATCATGTTCCTGTTTTCTTCGATCTTTGCTGAAGCTTTGTACACACTTCCCAGTTTCGACTGGTTGTAAGGATACCTGATCTCCTCAATCTTTTTCATCGTCTGCATGATCTTCTCATTTTTCTGCAAAATGGAGATCTTTTGAAGGGCAACAAGCCAGGTAAAATACAGGCGTTTGGCTTGTGCTTTATATTCGTTCAGCGTTACTCCCCTGGTTGCATTTTCTACGTTGCCTTTAGACTCGATAAATTTGCGGTTGGCATTTAGCTTCACCGGATTAGGGATGTCCTGCTCAAATTGAACCATGACCGAACCTTTGTCGCGATCATCCATCATCATCTGCCCGGGATAGGGCGTCATAAATGTCCCTACTCCAACCATTGGTGCCATCCATGCGGTGGCCGCTTTACCGAGATGTTTATAGCTTTCTGCTTTCAGTCCGTAAGACTGCAATAATAAATTATTCTGGTCGATCCTGTTGAGGATGGTATCCAGTGAAAGGACTGGTTTTTGCTGCGCCACCGAATAAAAAGGAAGCAGGCAAATCAGCCATACGATTCTTTTAATGTTGTACATCATGCACCTCCAATTTTCCATATTTTCTCAATTCGTATTCTTTAGACATCAGAAAGATCAGTGGAGTCACCAACAGGATATGCGTAGAAGAAGTCAAGACCCCTCCAATCATCGGCAATACGATGGGTTGCATCACATCAACGCCTACTCCTGTAGCCCATAATACCGGCACCAATCCAAAGAGCGATACACAAACGGTCATCAGCTTTGGCCTTAACCTTCTTGCCGCACCGAAAATCACATATTCTCTCAAATCTTCTTTAGTAATCGTTTCGCTGGAATTCCCCTTTAGTTTGATCAGCTGCTGCATGGCATCATTGAGGTAGATGACCATCACAATTCCCGTCTCGACGGCAATCCCAAACAGGGCAATAAAACCTACGGCCACACCAACTGAAAGGTTCACATCCCAAAACCAGATCATATATGCTCCGCCGATTAAGGCAAAAGGAACGGTAATCAGACTCAGGAAAGCTTCCCTGATGGAATGAAAGGCAAAATATAAAGAGAAGAAAATGATCACCAGAACCACCGGAGCAATCCACATCAGGGTTTGTTTCCCTCTGATCAGGTTTTCATACTGTCCGCTCCATTCCAGGAAATA
>Ga0307414_10000303_pt1 | contig 28561 bp, 22 predicted proteins | sample DK1Ometagenome_FD_203804 | JGI IMG/M metagenome (GOLD analysis project Ga0307414, IMG submission 203804) | Maize rhizosphere microbial communities from greenhouse at UC Davis, California, United States - DK15-O-3 | ecosystem: Host-associated > Plants > Roots > Rhizosphere > Soil | place: USA... | reverse complement strand
GGCCACGACCACGCCTTCGGCCGCGAATATCGTCGCCTACGCCGAGATCGTACGCGACAAGGCGGTGATGCGGCAGCTGATCGAGGTCGGCACCGCGATCATCAACGACGGCTTCCAGCCCGACGGCCGCGACAGCGCCGAGCTACTGGCCAAGGCCGAGCAGGAAGTCTTCGCCATCGCCGAGGCCGGCGCCCGCGGGCGCACCGATTTCACCGCGGTCAACACCGCGTTGAAGGATGCGTTCGAGGTACTGCAGAGCCGCTTCGAGAACGGCGGCAGCATCACCGGCCTGCCCACCGGCTACCACGAGTTCGACGAGATGACCGCCGGCCTGCAGCCGACCGACCTGCTGATCCTGGCCGCGCGTCCGGCCATGGGCAAGACCACGCTCGCCCTCAACATCGCCGAATACGCCGCGATCAAATCGAAGAAGGCGGTCGCCGTGTTCTCGATGGAAATGTCGGCCTCGCAGCTGGCCCTGCGCCTGATTTCCTCCAACGGCCGGGTCAACGCCACCCGCCTGCGCACCGGCCAACTGGAAGACGAGGACTGGAGCCGGGTCACCAGTGCGATCCGCATGCTCAAGGAAACCAAGATATTCATCGACGACACCCCGGCGCTGTCGCCGGACGTGCTGCGTTCCAAGGCGCGCCGGCTCAAGCGCGAGCACGACCTGGGCCTGATCGTGATCGACTACCTGCAGCTGATGGCGGTGCCCGGCAACAGCGAGAACCGCGCCACCGAGATTTCCGAGATCTCGCGTTCGCTCAAGGGCCTGGCCAAGGAACTCAACGTGCCGGTGGTCGCGCTGTCGCAGCTCAACCGCTCGCTGGAAACGCGCACCGACAAGCGCCCGGTGATGGCCGACCTGCGCGAATCCGGCGCCATCGAGCAGGACGCCGACGTCATCATCTTCATCTACCGCGACGACTACTACCACAAGGATTCGGCGGACAAGGGCCTGGCAGAAGTCATCATCGGCAAGCAGCGTAACGGCCCTACCGGTTCGATCAAGCTGAAATTCTTCGGCGAGTACACCCGTTTCGACAACCTGGCCCACGATGCCGTGGGCAGCTTCGAGTAGGAAGGAAAATGGCGGCGGTCACCCTGTCTCTGTCTCTGTCTCTGTCCCTGGCTCTCGCGACTGCAGGCGCAATGCCGGGTAGTCCTCCGATTGCCGACCCGGCGACCATCGCCGCCATCGAGGCGACCTGTTTCGACTACGTGGACGGCCAGCTCCAAGCCGACCCGGCGCGGGTCGCGAGGGCGTTGCATCCCGACCTGGCCAAGCGCGCCGTCATCGGCGACACGCCCTACGAACGGCTCGGCCTTCGCCGCATGTCGAAGGACGAGTTGGTCGCGTTGACGAAGGAGGGCGTGCTGAAGACGCCCGAAGCGCAGTGGAACCGCAATTGCCGCGTGCTGGACGTTGTTGGCGACGCCGCTTCGGTCAGGCTGGAAACGCCGTGGTTCGTCGACTATTTCCACATGGGCCGGTTCGGCGGCAAGTGGATCATCGTCAACGCGCTCTGGTACAGCAAGCCCCGATAGAAGCCGGTCCGCAGCCTTCAGGCCGCACCGGCTCCCGGCTTTTCCTCCGTCACCTTGTTCAGCAGTTTCACCGCATAGCCGCTGCCGGGGATCACCGCCGAAGCGACCTCCGCGCCCAGTTCGAACATCATCTCGCGCGACATCATGATGTCGACCTTCTCGCGGAACCACTCGCCGTTCTCGATCACCTCGCCGGTCAGTCCGTCGATCTCGATCACTCCCAGCTTGTTGTTCCAGCCGTATTCGAAGGCGAATACCGGGCGGAAGTACAGGTGCGCGGTGCTGAACTCGATCGCATCGCCCTGGATGGAATGCGCATCGATCGGTTCGGCCGCCAGCTTCGCCTTCACGATCTGCACTGCGGCATTGAAGGACAGTTGCGGGGGCAGGGTTCCCTCGACATTCAGTTGATCGCGTTCGACGGCCTTGTAGCGCTCGATGTAACTCTGCAGTTTGGCAGGCTTGATCCCGCGCTTGAGTCCATCCTGGTGGATGACCGCGTCGATCTTGCGGTGGCAGGACTCCTGCAACTGCACGTCGATACGCGGCTTGCTGCCACTGTTGGGCAGGATCTCGAAAACGGTCCCGGTTATTTCCACCTTGCGTGCATAGGGATTGGTGATCTGCAGCGGATACACCGCTTCGTGCAGGTAGTCGATCTCGCGCCGCGCCACCAGGTGCCAGAACGGTTCGTAGCGCAGTTCCCACTTGGAAAGACGCACGGTATCGGCCTTTGGCCGGTTCAGCGGATTGAGCCGGGCCAGGGTGCCGAAGGCGGCGAGCTTGCTCTTCTCCGCCTGTTCCTCCGCCGCGCGGCTGGGATAGACCTCCTCGAAATAGAGGATCCGGTAGACCGAGCTGTCGGGATTTACGGCGGTTTCCATGGCCTGCTTCCTGCCGGTGCGAAGTTTCCCGATCATACGTAAAACGGTGTCCTGCAAGGACAGCGACGCGCTTCCGCGCAAGCCCGTCGATGCGCGATGGGTAGAATGGCCGCATGCGCCGCACCACCGTCGTCTGCCTCCGTCCCGGCAACCCGCATCAGGCAACCGACGCGCGATGCCGCGCCCCGGCCGTGCCTTGGGGCAAGATCCGTGCGGTAGTCGCGATCGGTCAGGCCGCCGGCGCCATGACGCGTCGACCATCGTGCATGCATGTCCGCCGCCTGCGCTTCGCGGAAGGCTGAAAGCAGCATGCCCAACGCCATCGTCTGGTTCCGCAACGATCTACGGCTGGCTGACAACCCGGCGCTGCATGCCGCGCTCGATTCGGGTTTCACGCCGATCTGCGTGTATATCCATGCCCCCGGCGAAGAAGGGCAATGGGCGCCGGGCGCAGCCTCCGGGGCATGGCGCCATCGTTCGCTGCTGGCGCTAGATGCGGACCTGCGCTCACGCGGCTCGCGATTGCTGCTGCGGCATGGGCCGAGCAGACAGGCGCTGCAGTCGTTGCTCAGCGAGAGTTCGGCCGAAGCCGTGTTCTGGAACCGCAAGTACGAACCCGCGACCCAGCCGCGCGATGCGGAGATAAAGCGCACGCTGGCGAAGCAGGGCGTGCAGGTCGAAAGTTTCAACGGCTCGCTGTTGTTCGAGCCCTGGTCGCTGGCGACCCGGCAAGGCGGACCCTACAAGGTATTCACCCCTTTCTGGCGGAATGCGCTGGGTCAATGGCCGACCCGGCCATTGACCGGGTCGCCGGCTTCGATGCCGGCGGTCCCGGCAAACCTGGCAAGCGCGGACATCGGCACCATGGGCCTGTCGCCGTCGCGCGCCTGGGACCAGGGGTTCTGGGAAAGCTGGCAGCCCGGCGAAGCCGGCGCGCATGATGCGCTGGAGGTTTTCATCGAAGGCGCCTTGCGCGGCTATCGCAGCGACCGCGACCGCCCCGACCGGGTCGGAACGTCGTTGATGTCCCCGCACCTGCATTTCGGCGAGATCGCACCGTGGCGCATTGCGGCGGGGTTGGAGCAATCGCGTGCTGTCGCGAATGCTGCGGACAGGGATGCTTACCTGCGCGAACTGGGCTGGCGCGAATTCGCCTACCACCTGCTGCATCATTTCCCGGAAACGACCACGCGCAATCTCGACCCGCGCTTCGACGGCTTCGACTGGGCCACGACCGACGCGGCGCAGTTGCGGGCGTGGCGGCAGGGTCGTACCGGCGTACCCATAGTCGATGCCGGCATGCGCGAACTCTGGCACACCGGCTACATGCACAATCGCGTCCGCATGCTCGTGGCCAGTTGGCTGACCAAGCACATGCGCCAGCACTGGATGCACGGGGCGCGCTGGTTCTGGGACACGCTGGTGGATGCCGACCTGGCCAACAACACCCTGGGCTGGCAGTGGGTGGCCGGCACTGGCGCGGATGCCTCGCCGTACTTCCGCGTGTTCAATCCGGTGACCCAGGCGCAGAAGTTCGATCCCGACGCGGGCTACATCACCCGCTGGGTTCCGGAACTCGCGCCTTTGCCGGTTGCCGCGCGTTTCGCCCCATGGCTGCATGCCGATCTGGCGAAGCGTCTTGCGCCTTCCTATCCGCACGCGCCCCTCGTCGACCTTGCGCAGGGACGCGATGCGGCGTTGGCGGCCTACCGGCGCAGCGCCCCCGCGGCGCCGCGTTGACGCCTTTCGCCAGCGCATGCTTCACTCGCCGCGGGAGAGGAGAAAACGATGGCAACGACGAATGCGTCGCGCAAGCCGCGCAAGGAGCCCATGTCGCGGGTCGATACCGCATGGCTGCGCATGGAGCGACCGACCAACCCGATGATGATCACCGGGGTGCTGATGTTCGATGAGCCGATGACCATCGAACGGCTCAGGGAGGTGATCAGGAAGCGTTTCCTCGCCTATCCGCGCTTCCGGCAGAAGGCGGTGGACGCACCTGCCGGCGCGTCGTGGGTGGAGGACGCGCACTTCGACCTGGACCTGCACGTGCGCATCACCGCGTTGCCGGGGCGCAGCGACCGCAAATCGGAGAAAAAGGCCTTCGAACGTTTCGTCAGCCAACTGGCGTCCACGCCCTTGGACAAGTCCAAGCCGCTCTGGCAATTCCACCTGATCGAGAAATACGGCAGCGGCTCAGCCGTGGTCGCGCGCATCCACCATTGCTACGCCGATGGCATGGCCCTGGTCCAGGTGATGCTGTCGATGACCGACACCACGCGCAAGCCGGAAAAGAGCAGCAACCTGCGCGAGGCGTGGTTGAAAAACGACGGCGCCGATGTCGAGCGCCGGGTCGGCGCCATCGACCGCTACATGAAGATCGGCGGCAAGGTGCTGGGCAAGGGCATGGATATGTACCGCGACCCGACCCTGGCCGCGGTGCTGGCCAGGGAAGGCGGCGAGATCGGCCGTGAGCTGCTCGCCGCGCTGGCCCTGTCCGACGAGCCGCCTACGCTGCTGCGCGGGGCGCTTGGAGTGAGCAAGCGGGTCGCCTGGGCCGAGCCCCTGGACTTGGACGAAGTAAAGGCGGTCGGTCGCGCCTGCAACTGCACGGTCAACGACGTGCTGATGGCGGCTGCAGCGGGGGCCCTGCGCGGTTACATGCTGGACCGTGGCGAAAACCTCGAAGGCGTGACCCTGCGTGCCACGGTCCCGGTGAACCTGCGGCCGCTGGAACACGCCAAAAAGCTGGGCAACCACTTTGGCCTCGTGTTCCTGGAACTGCCGGTGGGTGAGGACAACCCGATCCGCCGGGTGGAGCGGGTCGCCCAGTGTATGAATGATCTGAAGAATTCACGTCAAGCTATTGTTTCATTTGGGCTTCTTGCTGCGCTTGGCATGGCGCCGGCGGCGGTGCAGGGCGTTGCCCTGGAGTTGTTCAGCCGCAAGGCCACGGTGGTGGCGACCAATGTGCCCGGGCCGCAGCAGCCGTTGTACATGGGCGGCTGCGGGATGCGCGAAATGATGTTCTGGGTGCCGCAGACCGGCTCGGTCGGCATCGGCCTGTCGATCCTGAGCTACAACAACCGGGTCCATTTCGGCCTGATCTCCGACGCGCGGCTGGTGCCGGATCCCGAAGCGGTGATCCAGCGTTTCGGTCCCGAATTCGAAAAACTGCTCTATCTCTCGCTGATGGGCGATTGGGATCGCAGCCTGGATTCCGCGGCCGCAACTTCCCTGGCCGGGCGTCCAACCTGAACGGGGCGCGTGACCCGCCGACGCATTTCACTCCGCGGCAATCGGCCGGCCGGTAGCTTCCCAACGCTGAACCCCCTGCCTGATGAAAGTCCCAGAAGGAGAAAGCGATGAAGAAGTCAACAACGATGGTCCTTGCTGCCGCACTCGCGGCCACGGTCACCCTGGGTGGCTGCGCCACCTACACCGGCCAGACCAGCGACCCCAATGATCCGAATCGCACCCGCAACAATGCCCTGATCGGCGCCGGCATCGGCGCGGTGGCGGGCCTGCTCAGCGGCGGCGATGCCACCGAGCGTCGTCAGCGCGCACTGGTCGGCGTGGGCGTGGGCGGCCTGGCGGGTGGCGCGATCGGAGCCTACCAGGACCGCCAGGAAGCCGAATTGCGCCGCCAGACCGCCGGCACCGGGGTCGAGGTCAGCCGCGATGGCGATGTGATCAAGCTGAACCTGCCCGACGGCGTCACCTTCGATTTCGGCAAGGCCAACCTGAAGTCGCAGTTCTATCCCGCGCTGGACAACGTCGCCAGCACCCTGGCCGAGTTCAACCAGACCATCGTCGAGGTTTCCGGGCATACCGACAGCGTCGGCAGCGATGCCGCCAACCAGACCCTGTCGGTGCAACGCGCCAACGCGGTCGGCAATTACCTGATCGGCCGGGGCCTGGTGCGCGAGCGTTTCGAGATCGTCGGTTTCGGCGAGACCCGGCCGGTGGCCAGCAACGACACCGATTCCGGTCGTGCGCTGAATCGCCGGGTGGAGATCCGGGTACTGCCGCTGCGTTCGTAAGCATCCGCACGCGTGCATGAGCGACGGGCCGCACAAGCGGCCCGTCGCCCTTCGCGCGCAGGCAATCCGGATATCGCGATTACCACTCTTTCACGCAGGCAGGCATAGGCTGGGGTCCTGGGCGACAACGCCGTACAGGAGACCCGCGTGCCAGTTCCCTCGGATGCACTGGTTTTTTTCGGGGCCACCGGGGACCTCGCGTACAAGAAGATCTTCCCCGCGCTGCAGGCACTGGTCCGGCGTGGTGGGCTGGATATCCCGATCATCGGCGTGGCACGCGCCGAATGGACGACCGACCGGTTCCGTGAGCGCGCCCGCGACAGCCTGGTGCATAACGGTGACGTGGACGAAGAAGCGTTCACAAAACTGGCGGCGCGGTTGCATTACCTGCAGGGCGACTACAACGACCCCGCAACGTTCGAAAACCTGCGCAGGCAACTCGGTGCGGCGCGGCGGCCCTTGCACTACCTGGCGATCCCGCCGGGCCTGTTCGCCACCGTGGTCAAGGGGCTGGATGCGAGTGGCTGCGCCCGCGATGCGCGGGTGGTGGTGGAAAAACCGTTCGGGCGCGACCTGGCTTCCGCGCAGGCGTTGAACGCGACGCTGCACCAGGTTTTCCCCGAATCCGCGATCTTCCGCATCGACCACTACCTCGGCAAGGAAGCGGTGCAGAACCTGCTTTATTTCCGCTTCGCCAACACCTTCCTCGAACCGGTCTGGAACCGCACCTACGTCGACAACGTTCAGATCACCATGGCCGAGGATTTCGGCGTGCAGGGGCGGGGCAGCTTTTACGACGAGGTCGGTGCGATCCGCGACGTGGTCCAGAACCACCTGTTGCAGGTCGTCGCGTTGCTTGCCATGGACGCCCCGGTCGGCAACGACCCCGACTCGATCCGCGCCGAGAAGCTGCGCCTGTTCCGGGCGATGCGGCCGCTGCAGCGCGGGCACCTGGCGCGCGGGCAGTTCCGCGGTTATCGCGACGAAGACGGCGTCGCCGCCGACTCGGACGTGGAGACGTTCGCCGCGTTGCGGCTGCAGATCGATACCTGGCGCTGGGCAGGGGTGCCGTTCTACGTCCGCGCCGGGAAATCCATGCCGCTCACGGCCACCCAGGTGGTGGTGGACCTGAAGTGCCCGCCGATGGCGATCTTCGACGAGGTCCAGCCGGCGCACTCGAACTATTTCCGTTTCCGCCTGGGTCCGGAAGTGGTGATTTCGGCCGGCGTCCGGGTCAAGCGGGCAGGCGACGGAATGCACGGGGAAGACGTCGAGCTGCTCATGCGCCACCAGCACGAGGACGAGAAGTCGCCCTACGAGCGCCTGCTGGGCGACGCCTTGAATGGCGATTCCGGGTTGTTCTCCAGCGACGCCGCGGTCGAAGCCGCCTGGCGCGTGGTCGACCCGGTCTTGAGGGACCGGTCGAAGGTGGAAACCCACGAACCCGGGACCTGGGGCCCCGCATCAGCCACCGCCATCATCGAGGGCGATGAAGGCTGGCACGATCCGCAGCCGGAGGAGAGCGCGCCGTGTTGAAGCCGGACTCCAGGCGCGACGTGGTATTCCTGCTGGATGTCGACAATACCCTGCTCGACAACGACCGTTTCAAGGCCGACCTCGACGCGCGCCTGCTGCGCGACTTCGGCGCGGAAGGACGCGATCGCTACTGGGCGTGCTACGAAAGCGAACGCGCCAGACTGGACTACGCAGACTACCTCGCCGCATTGCAATTGTTCCGCAAAGGGCTGGACGACGATCCGGACCTGCTGCGGATGTCGGAATTCATGCTCGAATATCCGTTCGCGGAGCGGGTGTACCCGGGTGCGCTCGAAGCGATCGGGCACTTGCATCCGCTCGGCACGCCGGTGGTGCTGTCCGATGGCGACGTGGTGTTCCAGCCACGCAAGGTGCAACGCTCCGGGCTGTGGGAGGCGATGCAGGGCAGGGTGCTGATCTACCTGCACAAGCAGCACATGCTGGATGCGGTGCAACGCAGGTTTCCGGCCCGGCATTACGTGATGGTGGACGACAAGCCGAAGCTGCTGGCGGCGATGAAAGCCGTGATGGGTGGGCGCCTGACCACCGTCTTCGTACGCCAGGGGCATTACGCCGCCGAGGCTGGCCTGGAAGCCGTCTTCCCGCCGCCCGACCTGGACTTCGAACGGATCGGCGAGCTCGCCGGTTTCGACCTGCAGGCATTCGGCATCGACGCCATCGATTCGCCGCGCCCGACGGCTGCCGGATCGTCCCCGATATCGACACGACAGGAATCCACACCATGAACCACCTGCAATCACTACGCGAACTCGGCCAGAGCCTGTGGCTGGACAACATCACCCGCGAGATGCTCGACAACGGCACGCTCGAGCGCTACATCGACGACTACGCGATCACCGGGCTGACCTCCAACCCGACCATCTTCGACGAGGCGATCGGCGACAGCGAGGCCTACGATGCGGGAATCCGCGAGAAATCCGCCGCCGGCAAGCAGGGCGAAGCCTTGTTCGTCGAGCTGGCGCTGGAAGACCTGCGCCGCGCCGCCGACCTGTTCCGCCCCGCGTTCGATGCCACCGGCGGCGTCGACGGCTGGGTCTCCATGGAACTCTCCCCGTTGCTGGCGGCCGATACCGCGGGCAGCATCGAGGCCGCCTCGCGCGTCCACGGGCAGGCCGCGCGCGCCAACCTGTTCGTCAAGATCCCGGGAACGCCGGAAGGCGTGCCGGCGATCGAGGAGTCGATCTTCAACGGCGTTCCGATCAACGTGACCCTGCTGTTTTCCACCGCGCAGTACCAGGCCGCGGCCGACGCCTACCTGCGCGGGATAGAGCGTCGCGTCGAAGCCGGACTCGATCCGGTGGTGGCCTCGGTCGCATCGCTGTTCGTCAGCCGCTGGGACAAGGCCAGCGCGGGGCAACTGCCGACGGCGTTGAACAACAGGCTCGGCATCGCCGTCGCGCAACGCACCTACCGCGCCTACCGCGAACTGCTGGCATCGCCACGCTGGAAGACGCTGGCGGCGGCCGGCGCACAACCGCAGCGGCTGCTGTGGGCGAGCACCGGCACCAAGGATCCCGCCGCCTCCGACACGCTGTACGTCGAAGCGCTCGCGGCGCCCGACACCATCGACACGATGCCAGAGAAGACCCTGCGTGCGTTCGCCGGCCATGGCAGGGTGCTCGGTCCGATGGCCGGGGATGGCGGCGATGCCGAAGCCACCCTGCAGGAAATGGCGCGGGCCGGAATCGACCTCGAGGCACTGGCCACGCGCCTGCAGCACGATGGCGCGGCCTCATTCGTGAAATCATGGGAGCATCTGCTGCAGCGCATTGCCGGCAAGACCCGGGCATTGGCCGGCGCCCACCACTGAACCACAGGCGAGCATGGACACCACGACTCCGAAGAAGTTTTCCTCTTTGACCCAGCGCCCGCAATGGCAGGCGCTGCAGCGGCACGCCGAGGCACGTGCCGGCAAACACCTGCGCGACCTGTTCGCCAGCGATCCGCGGCGCGGCGAGCGTATGGCCGTGGAAGCGGCCGGCCTGTACCTGGATTATTCGAAGCAACGCGTCGACGACGACGGCTTGCGCCTGCTGCTGGAACTCGCCGAGGCCTGCGACCTGCGCGGGCGCATCGCCGCGATGTTCCGCGGAGACCGCATCAACCGCACCGAAGACCGGTCGGTGCTGCACGTGGCCCTGCGTGCGCCCGCGGGCGAGCGCATCGAAGTCGATGGCGTCGACGTGGTCGTCCAGGTGCACGAAGTCCTCGACCGCATGGCGGCCTTCGCCGATCGCGTTCGCAGCGGCGCCTGGACCGGGCACGGCGGCAAGCCGATGCGCAATGTCGTCAGCATCGGCATCGGCGGCTCCGACCTGGGGCCGGTTATGGCGTACGAAGCCCTGCGCGACTGCAGCCAGCGCGAGCTGACGTTCCGTTTCGTCTCCAATGTCGATCCCGCCGATTTCGTCGAAGCCGTGCGTGACCTCGATCCGGCCGAAACGCTGTTCATCGTCTGCTCCAAGACCTTCACCACGCTGGAGACCCTGACCAATGCCCGCGCGGCGCGGCAGTGGTGCCTGGATGCGCTGGGCGAGGAGTCGGCCGTGGCGAAGCACTTCGTCGCGGTTTCCACCAACGCCGACGGCGTGCGCGACTTCGGCATCGACACCGACAACATGTTCGGCTTCTGGGACTGGGTCGGTGGCCGCTATTCGATGGAGTCGGCGATCGGTCTGTCGACGATGATCGCGATCGGACCCGCGAACTTCCGCGAAATGCTGGCCGGCTTCCACGCGATGGACACGCATTTCCGTGAAGCGCCGTTGGGCCGGAACCTGCCGGCATTGATGGGCCTGATCGCGCTGTGGAACAACAACTTCCTGGGCGCAGAAACCGTCGCGGTGCTGCCCTATGCGCAATACCTCACCCGCTTCCCGGCTTATCTGCAGCAACTGACCATGGAGAGCAACGGCAAGTCGGCCACTCTCGACGGCCGCCGTGTCGACTACCAGACCGGGCCGGTCTACTGGGGCGAACCCGGTACCAACGGCCAGCATTCGTTCTACCAGCTGATCCACCAGGGCACGCGGCTGGTGCCCTGCGACTTCATCGGTTTCTGCCAGCCGCTGAACCCGATGCACGAGCAGCACGACCTGTTGATGGCCAACCTGTTCGCGCAGGGCGAGGCGCTGGCCTTCGGCAAGACCGCGGACGAAGTGCGCGCCGAAGGCGTGGACGAGGCGCTGGTGCCGCACAAGACCTTCGCGGGCAACCGGCCGAGCAGCACGATCCTTGCCGAACGGCTGACGCCGCACGTCTTCGGCGCGCTGGTGGCGCTGTACGAACACAGTGTGTTCGTGCAAGGCGTGGTCTGGGACATCGACCCGTTCGACCAATGGGGCGTGGAACTGGGCAAGGTGCTGGCGAAGCGCACCGCGGACGAGCTTTCCGGCAAGCAGGCCCCGGAACTCCGGCACGACAGTTCGACCAATGCGCTGATCCGGCGCTACCTCGCGCAGCGCATGCTTGCAGACGGCGGGCCGCGCTGATGGCGAGCCATGCCAGTCCGCTCGCTGGAAAGCCCGCACAAACCGCTGCACTGGTCGACATCGGCAAGCTGCTCGACGCCTACTCCCAGGTAAGGCCGGATCCGTCGGTGGCCGCGCAACGCGTGGCCTTCGGCACCTCCGGCCATCGCGGTTGCCCGTTCGATGGCAGTTTCAACGAAGCGCACGTGCTGGCGATCACCCAGGCGATCTGCCTGTACCGGCGCAAGCAGGGCATCGACGGCCCGCTGTTCCTCGGTATCGACACGCATGCGCTTTCGGGGCCGGCGTGCGACAGCGCGCTGGGAGTGCTGGCCGCCAACGGCGTCGAGGTGCGCATTGCGCAGGGCGGCGAGTACACGCCGACGCCGGCGATCTCGCACGCGATCATCGTCCACAACCGTGGCCGCGAGACCGGGCTGGCCGACGGCATCGTGATCACTCCGTCGCACAACCCGCCGGACAACGGCGGCTTCAAATACAACACGGGCAACGGCGGTCCTGCCGACAGCGCGGTCACCAACTGGATCCAGGACCAGGCCAACGCGCTGCTCGAAGGCGGCCTCGGGGAAGTCCGGCGCATGCCGCTGCAGCAGGCGCGCTGCGCGACGACCACGCGCGAACACGACTACCTGGATGCCTACGTCGCCGATCTCGGCAACGTGCTCGATTTCGACCTGATCCGCAGTTCCGGCATCCGCATGGGCGTGGACCCGCTGGGTGGGGCCGGCGTGCATTACTGGGCGCGTATCGCCGAACGCCATCGCCTCGACCTGGACGTGGTCAGCGACCAGGTCGACCCGACCTTCGCCTTCATGAGCCTCGACTGGGACGGCCAGATCCGCATGGATCCCTCGTCGTCGCACGCGATGCAACGGCTGATCGGACTGAAGGACCGCTACGACATCGCCTTCGCCTGCGACACCGACCACGATCGCCACGGCGTCGTCACCCGCAGCGCCGGCCTGCTGCCATCCAACCACTACATGGCGGCCATGGTCGACGACCTGTTCCAGAACCGGCCGCAGTGGGCGGCCGATGCCGCGGTCGGCAAGACGGTGGTCAGCAGCGGCATGATCGACCGGGTCGCCGCGCGGCTGGGCCGCAGGCTGTACGAGACGCCGGTCGGCTTCAAATGGTTCGCCGATGGCCTGTTCGACGGTTCGCTCGGTCTGGGCGGGGAGGAGAGTGCCGGCGCGAGTTTCCTGCGTCGCGACGGCACGGTCTGGACGACCGACAAGGACGGTATCGTGCCGGCGCTGTTCTCGGCCGAGATCACCGCGCGCCACGGCCAGGATCCCGGCGAGCGCTATCGCGGGCTGTGCCGCGAATTCGGCGAATCGTTCTCCAGCCGCGTCGATGCCCCGGCCGATCCCGTGCAGAAGAAGGCCCTGGCGAAGCTGTCGCCAGCGCAACTGCAGGCCGACACCCTGGCTGGCGAGAGGATCGAGCGCGTGATCGACAGGGCGCCCGGCAACGGCGCGGCCATCGGCGGCATCAAGGTGAGCGCCGCCAACGGCTGGTTCGCCGCGCGTCCGTCCGGCACCGAGGACATCTACAAGATCTACGGCGAAAGTTTCAGGGATCGCGAACACCTGCAGGCGATCCTCGCGGAAGCGCAGGGCATCGTCGATGCCGCGCTGGCGCGCAGCCGGCCCTAGGAAGATTCCAGCCCCGCGCCCCGGCCAGGCGCATCGACAGGGAGAACCTCCATGTCACCCGCAAACGAACCGGGATCCATCGACCAGCGCTGCATCGACACGCTGCGCTTCCTTTCGGTCGACATGGTGCAGAAGGCCGACAGCGGCCATCCCGGCCTGCCGCTCGGCGCCGCGCCGATGGCCTACGTGCTGTGGCAGCGTTTCCTCAAGCACAACCCGGCCAATCCGCAATGGTTCGACCGCGACCGTTTCGTGCTGTCGGCCGGCCATGGTTCGGCGCTGCTGTACAGCCTGCTGCACGTCACCGGCTATGAGCTGTCGCTGGAAGACGTCAAGCAGTTCCGGCAATGGGGCAGCAAGGCGCCCGGGCATCCGGAGCGCGGCCACACGCCCGGCGTCGAAGTCACCACCGGGCCGCTCGGACAGGGCTTCGCCAACGCGGTCGGCATGGCGATGGCCGAAGCACAGCTCGCCGCACGCTACAACCGGCCGGGACATGTCGTCGTCGACCACCGTACCTGGGTGATCGCCAGCGACGGCGACCTGATGGAAGGCGTCGCATCGGAAGCGGCGTCGCTGGCCGGCCACCTGCAACTGGGCAAGCTGGTGTGCCTGTACGACGACAACAGCGTGACCCTGTCGGCCGCCACCGACATCACCTTTACCGAGGATCGCGGCGCACGTTTCGCAGCCTATGGTTGGCACGTGCAGACGGTCGAAGACGGCAACGACATCGCCGCGATCGAACACGCCCTGCAACGCGCACGCGATGAGGCAGCCAGGCCGTCGTTGATCCTGGTGCGCACGCACATCGGTTACGGCTCGCCGGAGCAGGACAGCTACAAGGCCCACGGTTCGCCACTCGGCGAGAAGGACGTGGCCGCCACCAAGCGCAAGCTCGGCTGGCCGGAACAGCCGCCGTTCCTGTTGCCCGACGACGCGCTGGCGCATTTCCGCAGCGCGCTCGATCGCGGCCAGCGCGATGAGGACGAATGGGAGGCGAAGTTCGCCGGATATGCGAAAGCCTGCCCGGAGCCAGCAACCGAACTTCAACGCAGCCTGCACGGCACGCTGCCCGATGGCTGGGACGCGGATGTGCCGGAATTCCCGGCCGATGCCAAGGGCATGGCCACGCGCGAAGCCGGCGGCAAGGTGTTGAGCGCGATCGCACCGAAGCTGCCGGCGTTGACCGGCGGTTCCGCGGACCTGGATCCATCGACCTTCACCGCAGTGAAGGGGCTGGGCGACTTCGATCCGCGCGCGACCCCAGGCGATGACGAGCAGGGCTCGGCCGGTGGTGGCTGGGGTTATTCCGGCCGCAACCTGCACTTCGGCGTGCGCGAGCACGCGATGGGCGCGATCTGCAACGGCATGGCCGCGCATGGCGGCATCATTCCCTACGACGCGACCTTCCTGATCTTCTCCGACTACATGCGTCCGCCGATGCGGCTGGCCGCGCTGATGGGCCTGCACGTGGTCCACGTGTTCACCCACGACAGCATCGCGCTGGGCGAAGACGGGCCGACCCACCAGCCGGTCGAACAACTTGCCGGCCTGCGCGCCGTGCCCGACCTGCTCGTGATCCGACCGGCCGATGCGAACGAGACCGCGGTGGCATGGCGGGTCGCGCTGGAAGCGAAGCAGCGGCCGGTGGCGCTGGCGTTCTCGCGACAGAAGGTGCCGACGCTGGACCGCCGCAAGTACGCGGCAGCCGATGGCCTGCGCAAAGGCGCCTACGTGCTGCACGACGCCGCCGGTTCGAGCCCGCAGCTGATCCTGATCGGCACCGGCGCCGAGACCGGCCTGGTCGTCGAAGCAGCGGAGAAGCTGGCAGGCGAGGGCATCGCCGTGCGCGTGGTTTCGATGCCTTGCTGGGAACTGTTCGATGCGCAACCGCAGGCGTATCGGGACAGCGTGTTTCCGCCTTCCGTCCCGGCCCGCCTCGCGGTGGAAGCGGGATCGCCGCAAGGCTGGCATCGTTATGTCGGCGATCGCGGCGACGTGCTCGGCGTGGATAGTTTCGGTGCCTCCGCGCCCGGTGACGAGATGCTGGCGCAATACGGCTTCAGCGTCGACAACGTCTGCAAGCGCGCTCGGGCGCTATTGCGAAAGAAGGAGTAGTGCGATGGCACACCCATTCAAGGTCGGCGACCACGTGCGCTGGAACTCGGAGGCCGGCCATGTCAGCGGCACCATCAGCAAGGTGCATGTGCGCGACTTCGACTGGCATGGCTACACCCGCCATTGCAGCGAGGACGATCCGCAGTACGAGATCAGGAGCGACAAGACCGACCATGTGGCCGTGCACAAGGGCGGTGCGCTGCACAGAGTGTGAGCTTTGCAGGGTCATTTGTGGGAGCGACGTAAGTCGCGATGCTCTACCGGCAAAGCCATCGCGACTTACGTCGCTCCCACAGGAACCTGGCCTATTCCTTCTTCATCGCATGCCCGCCGAACTCGTTGCGCATCGCCGACAGCAGCTTGTCGGTAAACGAATCCTCATCGCGCGAGCGCAGTCGCGCGATCAGCGAGTGGGTGATCACCGGCGCCGGCACGTTGAGGTCGATCGCCTCGGTCACGGTCCAGCGGCCCTCGCCGGAGTCGGGGACGAACGGCGCGATGCCGTCCATCGTCGGGTTCTTGCCCAGCGCATCCGCGGTCAGGTCCAGCAGCCACGAGCGCACGACGCTGCCGCAGCGCCAGATCTCGGCGACCTGGTGCAGGTCCAAGCCGAATTCCTTCTTGTGCTCGAGGATCGAGAAACCCTCGGCATAGGCCTGCATCAGCCCGTATTCGATGCCGTTGTGGATCATCTTGGTGAAATGCCCCGAGCCCGGCGGGCCGACGTGGCCCCAGCCCTGGTCCTTGCCCGGCGCCAGCGTCTCGAAGACCGGGCGCAGGCGTTCGACCGCATCGGTCTCGCCGCCGATCATCATGCTGTAGCCCTGCTCGAGTCCCCAGACGCCGCCACTGGTGCCGCAATCGACGTAGTGCACTCCCTGGGCGGCGACCGCCTTCACGCGGTCCAGCGTGTTCTTGTAGTTCGAATTGCCGCCATCGATGATCGTGTCGCCTTTTTCCAGCAAGGCCATCAGCGCATCGACCGTGCTGCCGGTGATGTCGCCGGCCGGCACCATCATCCACACCGCGCGTGGCGCGGCGAGTTTGCCGACCATCGCCTGCAGCGAATCCGCGGTTTCGGCGCCGGACTGCTCGACCAGCGCGCGCGCCTCGGGCCTGGGGTCGAAGCCGACCACGCGATGCCCGCCACGCACCAGGCGCTGGGCCATGTTCGCGCCCATCTTGCCCAGGCCAATCATGCCGATGTCCATGTCCGATTCCTTATATGTTCAAAGATGGAATGATGATGCCGCCGCACAACAACGCGGTGGCTAACCGGTTTCAGGATGCTGCCTGCACCAGGCCCGCGCGGCTTCGGCGATGGCAGCCGAGCGCGTGGGGTAGGGGTGGATCACTTCGGCCAGGGTACGCATGCCGGTGCCCGCGACCATGGCCTGGGTGACCTGGCCGATCATTTCCCCGGCCTCCCTGGAAACGATGGTCGCACCGAGGATGCGGTCGCTGCCATCGGCGACGTGCAGTTTGATGAAACCAACATCGTCGCCTTCCAGCACCGCCCGGTCGACCGCGTGCAGCGGGATGGTGTAAGTCGACACCGGCAGCCGCTGCTCCATCGCCTGGCGTACGTACAGGCCGACGTGGGCGATCTCCGGATCGGTGTAGGTGCACCATGGCAGGGTCAGTGCGCTCAGTCGCTGCCGGTCGCCATGCAAGGCGTTGGCCACCGCCATCCGCGCCGTCGCGACTGCGACATGCGTGTATTTGTGCGCCATGCAGGCATCGCCGACGGCATGGATCGCGGGATTGGCGGTGCGCAGGCAGTCGTCGACAAGAATGCCGTTGACCGGGTCGTGTCCCACACCCGCGGCGGACAGGCGCATTTCATCGTCGCGCGGTACGCGGCCGGTACCGATCAGCACGCTGTCGACGACCACGCTGGACAGGTAATCGTCGTTGCGCAGGTCGGCATGGATTTCGCCGTCGACCCTGCGCAGCGCGGTCACTTCGGTATTGAGCCGGACTTCGATGCCGTCGCGGGCGAAGGCGACCGAGAGGATCTGCGCCGCATCGCGCTCTTCGTGCGGCAGGAACAGCGGCAGGTCCTGGACGATGATGACGCTGCTGCCGAAACGCCGGAAGGCCTGGGCGAGCTCGCAACCCAGCGGGCCGCCGCCGATCACCAGGATCCGCCGCGGCAGGTCGCCGATGCCGAAGATGGTCTCGTTGGTGAAGTAACCGACTTCGGCGAGTCCCGGGATATCGGGAATATCCGGCTCGGCCCCCGTCGCAATCAGCGCCTTGTCGAAATGCAGCGGCAGGCCGTCCACTTCCAGCTGGTCGACGCCGCTGAAGCGGGCATCGCCGAGGAACAGGTCGATGCCCGCCTCCTTCAGCAGGCGCGGCGAGGTCTGGCGGCTCAGGCGCGCACGCAATTCCAGAACGCGCTTCATCGCGGCGGGGAAATCGACCCCGATCCGGGTTGGCGCCGATACCCCGTAATGCCGCGCCTCGCGCATTTCCGCATACAGGCGCGCACTGCGGATCAACGCCTTGGATGGCTCGCAACCATAGTTGATGCAATCGCCTCCGATCAGGTCGCGTTCGACCAGGGCGACGCTGACGCCGGCCGCAGCGGCGTCCCGCGCGGCCGCCAGCCCGGCCGGGCCGGCGCCGATGACCACCATTCCATAGCGCGCCGCCGGGACGGGATTACGCCAGTGCGGCGGATGCAGGTTTTCCTCGAGTTCGCGGTGGAGCGCGGGATCAGCCGCCTGGTCCAGGCCAGAATCACGACGATGCATGGGTCGCCTCCTCATCTCCCGCGGCATCCAGCCAGCCACCGCTGAACCCGGCGCGGCGCAGGCCATCGGCGATCCAGCGGCATCCGCGCATCAGTTTCCAGATTCCGCCGCTGCGATGGTTCTCGATCATCAGCGCGATGAGTCCCTGGTCCAGTCCGAACACTCCTTCCGACACCCAGGCGCGGCCATCGCTTGCGCGCAGATCGGGATTGAAGCCGCTGGTGAAGCCGTGCTCGTGCAGGATTTCCGGGAAACGCGCGTACATCGTGTCCATCGCTTCCAGGGTGAGCACGGGTTCGAATGGCAGGCATGCCAGCAGCGCCGGCGGCGAAAGCGTGCCGTCGTCCGGCCCGTACGGCACGCCGCGTGCGGCATAACCGAACAGGCGACGCGGCTCGGCATCGATGCCCTGGATCTCGTCGCTGGGTCCGTCGCATGCGCTCAATCCCCAGACTCCCCCTGCATAGCCCGCGTGGCCCTGCGGGTTCAGGCAGGTATAGGCACGCTGCACGTGCACGGCGCGACGGCTGTTCTCGAAGTAGTCGCAGTCTTTCCCGCGCATGAAGGCGTCGCGGATGCCACGGAAGTCGATCCACGCATGCGAGAACTGGTGCATGAACAGCGGTCCGCCATAGAGCAGCTCGTGGCCGTACAGATTCTCCCATTGATAGGTCGCGGTCCACGCGTGGTAGCAGTCGTGACCGATCGGATGGGTGGGCGAGCCCAGGGCCAGCACGTACAGGATGGTGGCCTCGTTGTAGCCCTCCCACCCATAATGGAGGAAGCCGCACTCGGGCTTCCAGCCCTGCATGATCGTGCGCCCGCCATCCTGCGACCAGCGCCAGTCGACGCGCCGGTAGAGCGCGTCCGCCAATCCACGCAGTCCGGTTTCGGACGGAGTAGCCGCGTCGAAATACTGTGCCGCGGCCAGCGCGCCGGCAATCAGCAGCGCGGTATCGATCATCGACAGTTCGCAACGCCACACCCGGGTGCCTGCGTCGCGGTCCAGGAAATGGAAATAGAATCCCTTGTAACCGGTGGCCTGCGCACTGCCGCTCTGGTCGCTGTCGTGGAAGAAGCGCAATGCGGCCACGCAGTGCGCGACCGCCTCATCGCGTGCGATCCAGCCGCGCTCGACCGCCACCGGATACGACGCCAGCGCGAACCCGACCACCGCGATGCTGATCGGGGAACCCGCCCGCGAAGTATCCGCATGCAGGCCATTGGCGGGATTGCGGTTGCGCAGGAAATAGTCGAACGCCAGACGCTGGTGGTGATCCAGCAAGCTGTCGTCGCCCGTCGCGGCAAAAGCGGAAAATGCCGGGAAAACCGCCGGGCGGGCCGGGTTTGCGTTACCGGTCGAAGAGGGAATGGTTCTCGGCACCTTGCGGCGAGTGTAGGCCCACAGGCGTTATCCCGGCATGCACGCGCATTGACCCGCCCTTTCCCGTGTTGTGTCATAAGCACTGTTGCCGTGCAGGAGTCACCATCACATGTCCGATCCCGCCCATGGCGATAACCTGCGGCAGTACTCCATTCCGCAGACGCACCTGCTGTCCAACGGACGCTACACGGTGATGCTGACCGCCGCAGGTTCCGGTTACAGCCAGTGGCAAGGCTGCGCGATCACGCGTTGGCGCGAGGATCCGACCCGCGATCCCTGGGGCAGTTACCTGTATCTGCGCGACGTGGAAAGCGGCGCAACCTGGTCGGCCGGATACCAGCCCGTGGGCAGCGCGGCGGACGGATATGCGGCGGCGTTCGAGGAAGGCCGTGCGCGGATCAGCCGCCGCGACGGCGACGTCGGGACTGTCACCGACATCGTGGTCGCGGCCGGCGAAGATGCCGAACTGCGCCGGGTTACCCTGCGCAACCACGGTTCCCGCGAAGTGCTACTGGAGTTCACCAGCTACGCCGAACTGGTGCTGGCGCCGGTGTCGGGCGACGCCGGGCATCCTGCGTTCTCCAAGCTGTTCGTGCGCACCGAATGGTTGCCGGACCGGCAGTTGCTGCTGGCCACGCGGCGCGTGCGCACCCCCGGCGATCCCTCGGCCTGCGCGGCGCAATGGCTCGAAGTCGAAGGCGAGGCGGACGGCGACACGCAATGGGAAACCGACCGTGCCGCGTTCATCGGCCGTGGTCGCGACCTGCGTGCGCCGGCGGCGCTGGCCGACCGGCAACCGCTGGGGGGAGGCGTCGGCACCGTGCTCGATCCGATCTTCGGCCTGCGCCAGCGCGTGCGCATCCCCGCGGGCGGCGCGGCGACCTTGCGCCTGTGGACCGTCGCCGCGGCCACGCGCGACGAAGCACTGGCCCTGGCGGGTCGTTGCAGGTCGACAACGGCCGGGGAGCTGATCGACGGTGCCGCACGACAGGCGCAAGCGGTACTGGACGAAGCCGGCATCGACGCGGCGCAGGCGCGGCGCTTCCAGCGGCTGGCATCCGCGCTGCTGTACAGCGATCCGACCCTGCGCGCCGCGCCGGAGGCCATCATGCAAGGGCAGGGCGGCGCGCCGACGCTGTGGGCCAGCGGAATCTCCGGCGACCGGCCGATCGTGCTGCTGCGCCTCCGGGACGAGGCCGGCCTGGCGCTGCTCGACGAGCTGCTGCGCGCGCATGCGTTCTGGGCCGGCAAGGGCCTGGCCATCGACCTGGTCGTGCTCGACCACGCTTCGACGAATACAACACCCGCGCTGCAGGAAGCACTGCAACAGTGTGCTGCGGAGTGGCAACGCAAGCACCCGCGTGCGGATGGACGGCCGGACCTGTTCGTCCTGCGCAGCGACCAGGTTTCCAGCGGATTGGAGGCGGGAGTGATGACCGCAGCGCGGATCGTGCTGGACCAATCTGCCGGCACGTTGGCCGAACAGGTCGACGCGCTGCCGGTACTGCGTATCGAATCGCATGCCAGCCATCAATCCCCGCCACCGGTCGCGGGCAATTTCGATGGCGCAGGCGATGCAAACAACCTCGAATCCAGCCTGGAGTTCTTCAACGGCCATGGCGGCTTCGCCAACGACGGTCGCGAATACGTGACCCTGGTGCGCGACGGCAAGCTGCCGCCGATGCCGTGGCTGAATGTCGTCGCCAATCCGGATTTCGGCTTCACCACCACCGAAGCCGGTGGCGGCTATGCGTGGTCCCTGAACAGCCAGCGCAATACGCTGATGCCGTGGGCCAATGATCCGGTCGTCGATCCGCCGCAGGAAGTGCTGTACGTGCGCGACGAGGACGACGGCCGCGTCTGGACCGCCACCGCGCTGTCCGGCAGCGCGGATGCAGGCGATTACGAAGTGCGCCACGGCCAGGGCTACAGCCGCTTCCGCCACCAGGCCCATGGCGTCGAACTGGAGCTGCTGCAGTACGTGCCGGTCGCCGACGGCATCAAGATCTCGCGGTTGCGCCTGCACAACCTCTCCGGCCGCGCACGCAGATTGTCGGTCACCGCCTTCGTGCAATGGGCGCTGGGCGCGAACGGTACGCAGCCGGCGCCGTACATCGCGACCCGGCTCGACGCCGACACCGGCGCGCTGTTCGCCAGCAATGCCTGGCGTGCCGAGTTCGGCGAACGTGCCGCCTTCATGGACCTGCGTGGGCAGCAGGCGTCGTACACCGGCGACCGTGCCGGATTCATCGGCCGCCACGGCACCCTGGCCGCGCCCGCCGCATTGGGCAATGGCGAACCGCTGTCCGGCCGCGTCGGCGCCGGACTCGATCCCTGCGGCGCGTTGCAGGCCCGCATCGAATTGCCCGCCGACGGTGCAAGCGAAGTCGTGCTGCTGTTCGGCGATGCCGTCGACGAGACGTCTGCGCGCGAACTGCTGCGGCGTTATCGCGAGGCCGACCTGGACGAAGTGCTGCAGGCCGCCATCGGCAACTGGGATGACATCCTCGGCACCGTGCAGGTGAAGACGCCGGATCGGGCGATGGACCTGCTGCTCAACCGCTGGCTGCTCTACCAGGCGCTCGGCTGCCGCGTGTGGGCGCGCACCGGTTACTACCAGGCCAGCGGCGCCTATGGTTTCCGCGACCAGCTGCAGGACGTGATGGCGATCTGCGTGGCCCGTCCCGATGAAGCGCGCGCGCAATTGCTGCGCGCGGCGGGCCGGCAGTTCGTCGAAGGCGACGTGCAGCACTGGTGGTTGCCGCCCAGCGGCGAGGGCGTGCGCACGCGCATGACCGACGACCGCCTGTGGCTGCCCTTCGTCGCCTGCCACTACATCGACGCCACGTCCGATAACGGCATCCTCGACACGCGCCAGCCGTTCCTGGCTGGCGACCTGCTCAAGCCGGGACAGGACGAAGCGTTCTTCAAGCCGTCCACCGCGGATACCGACGCCAGCCTGTACGAGCATTGCGCGCTCGCCATCGACATCAGCCTGGGACTCGGTGCGCATGGCCTGCCGTTGTTCGGCACCGGCGACTGGAACGACGGCATGAACCGCGTCGGCGAGGAGGGCAGGGGCGAAAGCACCTGGCTGGGCTGGTTCCTGGTCGCGACCATCGATGCGTTCGCGCCCATCGCGCTGGCGCGGGACGACGGCGAGCGCGTGCAGCGTTGGCAGGCCTGCGCCGCCCGCGTGCGCACTGCGCTGGACGAAGGCGGCTGGGACGGCGCCTGGTACCGCCGCGGCTATTACGACGATGGCACCCCGCTGGGTTCGCACGAAAGCAGCGAATGCCGCATCGATGCCATCGCCCAGTCATGGAGCGTGATCGCCGGCGGCGGCGATCCTGCGCACGCCCGCACGGCGATGGACTCGGTCGACCAGCACCTGGTCTGGCGCGATACGAAACTGGCGCCGTTGTTCACCCCGCCGTTCGCCCACGTCGACCAGGACCCGGGCTACATCAAGGCCTATCCACCCGGCATCCGCGAGAACGGCGGCCAGTACACCCATGGCTCGCAATGGTCGATCTTCGCCCTGGCGAAACTGGGCGAAGGCGATCGCGCCGGCGAACTGTTCTCGCTGATCAACCCGATCCACCATTCCGGCACGCCCGCGGCTGTGCAGCGTTACAAAGTGGAACCGTACGTGGCCTGCGCCGATGTCTATTCGGTGGCCCCGCACGTCGGCCGCGGCGGCTGGACCTGGTACACCGGCTCCGGCGCCTGGCTGTATCGCGCCGGGCTTGAAGCGATCCTCGGCTTCCAGCTGCGCGGCGACCACCTGCGCCTCGACCCGTGCATCCCGCGCGACTGGCCGGGCTTCTCCATCGAGTACCGGCATGGCTCCAGCCGTTACCTGATCGAAGTGTCCAATCCGCATCGCGGCAGCTGCGGCGTCGCCAGCGCGGAACTCGACGGCGTTGCGCTCGACGTCGATCCTTGTCTGGTCCCGCTGCATGACGATGGCGGCACCCACCAGGTCAGCATCGAGCTGGGCGAGGACGGGCGCTAGAGCCTGGATTTCCGCTGGTCGTTCCCGCGCAGGCGGGAACCAGCGACTTGGCTTTGACCGCTTGAAGTCATTGGATGACCAGCCATTCGGCGATTGAAAAACGCTTCCCGCCTGCGCAGGGGCGATGATTGGTGTTCAGCCAGAACGGGGAAGGAGAAGGTGTCACTTGGCTGCCTCCGTTCCCTTTTTGCCGGGCGCCGCTTGGCAGGCGTTGCTGGAGCACCAAATGCCTGGGAAACACCAGGAGTATGAAATGGTTTCAGGCCATGCCCAGTGCCTTTTCCGCAGCTTTGCGGGCGTGCAGACAGGTTGTGTCGAACAGTGGGGCCGCGGAGTCTTCCGGGGAAACAAGCAGCGAAATTTCAGTGCAGCCCAGGATGATGGCTTCGGCGCCTCGCGAGATGAGGCGGGAAATGATTTCGCGGTACGCATTCCTGGATTCCGGCAGGACTTTTCCAAGGCAAAGTTCTTCGTAGATTATGCGGTGGACTTCTGCGCGGTCATCCTGGTCCGGAGTGAGCACCTCGAAGCCATGCAGGTTCTCCAGCCTTTCCCTGTAAAAGGGTTGCTCCATTGTGAATGCGGTTCCCAGCAACCCAACGGTCCTGTGCCCGGCATGCTTTATTGCGAGGCCCGTGGGGTCGGCGATATGCAGCAGGTCGATGCCGATTGCGGCCTCGATAACCGGGGCGACGATGTGCATGGTGTTGGTGCACATCACGATGAAGTCCGCGCCAGCGGACTCCAGGCGACGTGAAGCGTCGGCCAGAAGCCGACCGGCGGAGTCCCAGTCCCCGGCATGCTGCATCTGTTCGATTTCGGCGAAATCGACGCTGTACATCACTACCCTGGCCGAGTGAAGGCCGCCACGGATTTCCTTGATGGTCTGGTTCACGATGCGGTAGTAGGGAACCGTGGATTCCCAGCTCATGCCGCCCAGCAAGCCGATTGTCTTCATGCGCGAAGGTGATTCCGTCATGGCTCGCAGTCCGAATCCAGGTCAACTGTCTTCAAATACATAGACAAGGGCATGCTGGGGTATGCGCATCTTCGGCCCTGCGAAGCCGCTCCTGCGAAGCTCCTTCCCGAGAAAGATCATCATGCCGGCATGGGACACCACCAGCGTATCGACGTTGCTGTCCCTGAGTTGCTTCGCAACGGTTGCAACCCGTTGCTTGAAGTCGTCGCGTGATGAGCGTTGAGTGCGATGCCCGGTCATCCATGCCAGCCGCAGGACGAGGCGCCATGCCCACAGCGGAAGTCTCAGGTTGCCGGTTCCGAACCCGGCGACGCGAGGCTCGCGCAACAGGGCCGTTCTGTGGAAATCCCCGCCATGAACAGTCCTGGCGGTAACGATGGCTCGCATCGAGTCGCTCGAAATGCAGCTGGGCCATTCGGTGCCGCCTGGATCGCATGGGACGATCTTGACTTCCGCATCATCGTAGCTGTCCTGCCATTCTTCCAGTTCCGCGGAAGTCATCCAGCGGCCTGGAGGGGGCATGTCGACGGGAAAGTGGCGGATGAGACCGATGCGCATGATGGGAGGCCTGACGCCCGAGTTGAGCCGATCCGTAGCAGCGGAGCGGCGACAGGATGCGAATATAGCCGAAGGCCTGCACCCGGGCGCCACCCCGACCTTCATCAACCGCACCGCCTCTGGCTCGAAACCGGTCGTGGAGTTCTGACGCTTCTCCATCGAACACCTCCGTGCGTGGACTGTCCTCGCTTTGTGGTGTCCGGGAAATCAGGTGGTCCACTCCAACAGGAAGGCAGGGGCAGGGGAAACCAGTACGACTACCAGGTGGCTGGCCTGGTTATTCCGGCAGGTTCGAACGGATCAGGTTCACGGTTTCCGCAAGTTGCCTGGCGGGGACTTGCACCCGCTCTCGACGCTGCGCATCCCCGCCCGGATCGTGCCGGATGCCCCTTTCGCGTCCGGCGCCATCGAAGGTCGCGAGTTGCGGCGGGCCTATGCCCCAATCGCTGCCCTTCTGCCGAGGCACGACATGGAAATGGAAGTGCGGTGTTTCCTGCCCGCTGAAGACCCCGTTGTTCTGGAACGTCAGTATTCCGAGGGGGCGGTAAGTCTTGACGAGGGCCTCTGCGACTCTCCTGGCCGAGGCCATCACCGCCCCGCACTCCTGGTCGGAAAGGTCGAGCAGCAACGCGACATGCCGACGGGTGATAACGCAGCACTGGCCGACTTCGAACTGCCACGGATTGATCACGGTCAGCGTATGCTCGTTTTCCTCGAGGATCTTCCATTTTTCTTCGCGAGCCGCCACGCAAAGGTCGCACGGATCTCTTATGGGAAGTTCGATCATCCGTCATCTCCGATATGGTTGAAGGCCTGCAGTCGTCGACCAGAAGCAATCGAATGCGGATGGTACTCAGTCTCTCCGGACTCGGAACCCGGCAGTCCATCCGGAAAACCGTTCTGCCTGGCCACCCGCGTAGTCGGGAAGCGCTTTTCAACAGCCGGATGGCTGGTCATCCAGCGACTTCAGGCGATTGGAATCAAGGGCGCCTGGCTCCCGCCCGTGTAGGAGTAACGGGCAAAAGCACGGGTATCCAGGGCCCCCTGGCGCAAGCCGTCCGCGAAGCGGAAACGCCCGTCAGCGCATGATCTTCTCCAGCGGTTTCCCCTTTGCGAGCTCGTCGATCAGTTTGTCCAGGTACCGCACCTTCTGGACAAGAGGGTCCGCGATCTCTTCCACTCGTACGCCACAAACCACCCCTTTGATAAGCGGGCTGTTCGGATGGATCCGCGGAGCCTCGGCAAAGAATGCCTGGAAATCGCTTTCTTTCCCTATCTGCTGCTGCAGTCCCGCCTTGCTGTAGCCCGTCAACCAGCAAATGAGCTGGTCGACTTCTTCCCTGGTGCGGCTCTTGCGCTCCGCTTTCTCGACATACAGCGGATACACCTTCGAAAACTTGATGGCGGGGATGCGGTGGTCGTTCTTCATCAGTCCTCCGATAGATCGGAATGTCGTGGACGGGCTGGTTTCATCGACCCGTCATCGCGGCAACGAAGTGAAGGCGCCGGATGGGTGGAACTGGTCCAGCCTGCGGGCCTGATCGCGCCCTTTGGACCGGTCCCCTCTGGATCGTCCCTTTGTGTCCGCCGAACGTAATGTTCGGGGGCTCGTGGTTGCAAGTCCATGGCCCGCGTGTGGCCTTGCCCTGCGCCTGCTCGATGGTGTCGAACGGGATCGGGGTAGCGGGGCGGGCTGTCAGGGACTTGCGCATGTCATATGCAGAAGCGGCGCAAGCCGCGAAGGCGCTGGACTCTCCATTCGCGGCTCACGCCGCTCCCACGACATGCGTCCCGGGGTGAATCGCCTTGGGCTTGCGCCGCTCCTGCAACATGCGTCTTGCGACCTGAAGGACCTGTTGGGCGGAACCCGCGTAGCGGGTGGCGTCGGACTATCCCCATGCGCAAGCACGGCGTTTCCCTACACGGATCCCGGGGTTTCCCGACAGACGACCTCCGCGTTGTCCGACGACGATGGCGCGGTGCCGGCTGGAACCGGCATCCCCGCCGCCGGGAGGGCGGTCGAATCCATCAAGGAAGTGCCATGTCCCGTGACAACCGTTTGTCCGCGCAACTCGACGCCGCCGCCATCGAAGCCATCCAGCAATCGCTGGCCACCGTGCGCACGCACCTGCCGTTCCTGGTCTCGCTGACCCCGCAGGAGCGCATGGAACTGCCCAAGCTGGGCGAGAAGACCGTGGGCTTCGACGAAAAATGCGTGTCCTACATGCAGACCAGCCCCGAGTTCCTGCCCGGCTTCATCGACATCGCCGAAGTCGACAAGGACCGCAGCCTGCGCGCCCAGCTGCTGCGCTTCGCCGCCGACCTGCAGGCATTGAACCTGCAGGTGGAGGACAGCCTGACCGTGCTGGGCAGCGAGATCCTGATGGCCGACCTGGCCTACTACCAGAGCGCCCGCGAAGCCGCCCGTCGCGGCCGCGCCGGGGCGCAGGGGGTTTACGAGGATCTGCGTACCCGGTTCCCCGGCGCCAGGGCGTTGCCGGAGAAGGCCAAGGCGGCGTAACGCCCTGGTTGCGTGAGGGTTTCCGTGTCGCGGGGGGTGCTCGGAGCTCCCCGGCCGGAGGTTCGGGCCGCCCCGTTGGAGGTTGGGGCGGCCCGGGCGGAGGTTGATGCAGCCGGGCCGGAGGTATGCGGTGCGCGGTCGGAGGCCGGGGGCACCCGGGACGGAGGTTGAGGTTCCCCAGGCAGAGTTCGGGGCAGCCCGGGCGTAGCTTCAGGCAGGCTGGGCGCAGGAGCAGGCAGCCCCGTCGAAGCTTCGCAGGTTCCACGTCGGAGGTTGGAACATCGCGCGGGCAGATAGGAGCACCGTCGCCGTCGCTACGGCCCGTGCGGCCGACAATCCAAGGCTTGCGCCCGCCGTTGTGTAGGAGCGGGCCATGCCCGCGACAAATGTCACCGGTTGCGATGAAGGTGGTTGCGACGTTGCGGTCCGGTCGCGGGCATGGCCCGCTCCTACATCCGTGACAAAAAAACGGGCCGCTTGCGCGGCCCGTTTCTTCACTGGATGGTGGAGGTGGGGGGAATTGAACCCCCGTCCGAAGGCACTCCATCCCCGGTACTACATGCTTAGCGCTCCGTTAGGTCTCGTCCCCGAACAGCACGGCGCGCAAAGCGCATCCGGGAACCAGCCTGTTTTGGTTAAGCCATGACTGACAGGCAGCCGTCACAGCCGGTTCCGTGATAATGACCCTACATCCACGAGCACGGGCACAAGTGGTTTCGGGGGTTCGCCTTAGGCGGCTGTAGAACTACAACTCAACACTGCTGTTTAGGCGGCGAGAGCGAAGTCCGAACCGTAGTTGTCGTCGTTGGCAACTAGAAGTTTGCTACTGGATTAACGAGGAAAGTCGCCCCCTCGGCATGCACCAGGCAATTTCGCGACCCCCGTCGAAGCCAGTGCACCCCCGGGGAATCAGAACTTGCTGATGGGACCAGTGTAGGGATGACCGCCCTGTGTCACAAGTTCCGCGACCGGGACTGGTTAGGCTGGCTTCACCGCGTCAGTCACCCCGTTCAGGGTCGTCATGGCCCGGCAAA
>Ga0307414_10000302_pt1 | contig 28701 bp, 18 predicted proteins | sample DK1Ometagenome_FD_203804 | JGI IMG/M metagenome (GOLD analysis project Ga0307414, IMG submission 203804) | Maize rhizosphere microbial communities from greenhouse at UC Davis, California, United States - DK15-O-3 | ecosystem: Host-associated > Plants > Roots > Rhizosphere > Soil | place: USA... | reverse complement strand
GCACTTTGCTCACGGCTGTCGACGAACTCGAGAAAGGCTTTGCGGTAGTCGCCCAAGGCAGTGTTCGCCTCCTGCAGCGACGCACCTTGCTGCTCGTCAAGATCGAGCGCCTGCATGGCGGCCAGCAGGTCACTCATGCTCATTTCCCAGTCGCTGCGGTAACGCTCCTCGCCATCGAGCGAGTAGTACAGCTCGCTGTCACGCAGCTTGGCGAGCTTGTCCCGCAGCGCGGTCGTCTGCTCAAGCAAAACCATCTGATCGCTGCTCGGCGGCGTCCCCTGCCCTAACCGAGCATTAAGCGCATCCAGTTGGTCGAGAAACAGTAGGGTAAAACTGTCGCCAGCCGTCTGCGCCCGTGCCTGCATGCGCAGGCGCGTTTCGCGAGCCCGACGCAACGAATCGGCATAGCCGAGGAACTGCTCCAGGTAAGCGCTGACGGCTGTGCGAACCGCGGTGTGCGTTGCGCTGTTGGTCGGGTGATCATCGAGTTGCCGATTTAGTTTTCCAATCGTCTCGCGGACTTGCTCCAGGCGCTGCGGGGCGAGATCCAGGGCGAATGCTTTCTCGTCGATACGCGCACGCAGGATCAGGGCCTGAACCGCTGACGCCTGACGCGACTGCTCCCCAAGTTGCTGCAGCACACCCAGGGAACGAAAAGCCGTGAGCGCTACTCCCAAAGTAACCAGCAGCACCAAGCCAAAGCCCAGCAATAGCTTGGCCCCCACCGACAGATTTCCGAGAACGCGATTCAATATGAGCATGTCCAGTCCCTCGCACGGTCGTGGAAAAACAGCCTGCCCTTGGCGCACAGGCTGATCGCTGTGCCGGATCTGGACTCACTCATCTGCCGATACCTTATTCTTGTTGTTGTGTGCCCCAAACGCCAACCGACGGCGCGGTTCAGCGCCAACTCTAGTGAGTCGGACCTCAACGACACCAATCACATCCTGCGTTATGAGCCATCGCAAAGCACGATGGTAGGTATCCGGATTTGCGGCTTGAGCGGTGCGTAGCCCCCTTGGACCAACGGTGCACACGGCTCTATCTCCGTTCGCAATACCTCCCATCCCGACTCGCGATTGGCCAAACAAGGGGCCTGCCCTTAGCCTGCTTCGAACCGTCAGGTCTGGCTATTCCCGCTCCGGACCTGGTCGCCCGCTTTGCTTGCACAAGGACAATAACAATCATGTTTCGCTACTTCCCGACCAACTACGTGTGGAATCTTTCCGTCGATCTGGCCATTGAAATGGGCGCCCGCATTGGCGAAATCGAAGAAATGTGCGCGCCGCTGCAGGAGGCCGCCAAGCAACCGGACGCCGCTGGCAGCAAGGCCTTCCGGGAGACCTGGGCGAACATGGCCGACAAGCTGTGCGGCCTGGCTGAAGAAGACGAAGGCAAGGGTCGAATGTTGTCTGCCGGTGAAAAATACAACCGCGCCGCGACCTACTACCTGAGCTGCGAACGCCTACAGGCCCACGGTGCCCCTGGCCGGACGGAGCTGTACCAGCGCTTTCTGCACACGTTCCAACGCGGTATCGACCTGGCACGCGAAAACTGCGAGCGCGTTGAAATCCCTTACGAAGGCAAACATATTTCCGGTCTGCTGGTCCGTGCCGAAGGTGTCAGCGGCCCAGCGCCGATTTTGGTGCAGGTCAATGGACTCGACTCCACCAAAGAAATGAAATACCGCGTCGGCCTGCCCGCCTGGCTGGCCAAACGTGGCGTGTCGTCGCTGATCATCGACCAACCCGGGACAGGCGAAGCGCTCCGGCTACATAACCTGACAGCGCGTTTCGACAGCGAACATTGGGCCAGTCGCGTGGTGGATTGGTTGGAAACCCGCGACGATGTCGACGCCAAACGCATTGGGTTGGAGGGCGTATCACTCGGAGGTTATTACTGCCCGCGTGCCGTGGCCTTCGAGCCGCGCTTCGCTTGCGGTGTCGTCTGGGGGGCCAATCATGACTGGCGCGACGTGCAGAAACGCCGCTTGGAAAAGGAAGGCAGCTTCCCGGTCCCGCATTACTGGTCGCACGTCTCGTGGGTATGGGGCGCCAAGGACACCGACGAATTCATGGCCATCGCCGAAAATGTGCATCTGGATGGCATCCTGGATCGCATCAAGGTTCCCTTCCTGGTCACCCACGGTGAAAAGGATTCGCAGATTCCATTGAAGTGGGCACACCGCACTTACGAACAATTGGTCAACAGCCCAAAACGCGAACTGAAAGTCTTCACCGAGCGCGAGGGTGGCGTACAGCACTCGAGCTTCGATAACAGTATCAATGCCGGCCAGTACATCGCCGACTGGGTGGCTGAAGTGCTCGGTGGTCGCACTGCATGACAGGTATGAAATTCATGCTCCGGCATGCGGCCGGGGCCTGAACGTCCGGTGCGACCGCGCGATGGGCATGAATGCGTGCCCATCGCCCCGCCGTCAAAAGTGCTTCGATGGTTGCGCATATTCGATCGGAAGCAGCTTTTAACGAGGGTGTCGTCCGCATTGTGTACCCGTGATTTTGGGTACTGCTTTAACCAACCTTTAGATTTTTGACGTTAACGAGGTGCAAGGCAGACGGAGTAAAACCGTAGACGACGAACAGCCACTCTTCGGCTTAATTGAAGCTCTAGGTATGGATTTCGCCGATGAGCGTTTGCTGGAAGAGACCTCTCCGTCGTCTCCCTATGGACCGGGGGCGTTGGGATGGGAAAACGGCTCTATTGATACCTTTCTTGATGCTGCCGCAGCGGGGGCGACTGCCAGCTCACGCAGTTCCCCTGTGAGTGCCAGTAGATCAAACGTATGGCAACGCTGTGCGGCCATTCTGCTGGCTGGTAAATTTTATGAGTGAGCCCAGCCATTGCGGTTCGAAGGACTACGACCGAACAAAGGCTGCCGGTCGTGAAAATCCACTATCGACTCATACTGCTTCAAACCGCAGGTCTTGAACTGCTCGGCGGTGTTTTCACACAGGCTGGGCCCGAAGTAGCCTGTCGACATGAGTGCAAACATTTTTTAGGCACAAAAAAAGCCACTCATCTGAGTGGCTTTTTTTGAATCTTGGAGCGGGAAACGAGACTCGTATCTGGCGTCCGACTCATTGAAATATAAGGGGTTTCTTTTCTTGCGAAAGCAAGAAAAGACTCAATTCTGGACTTGTTTTTGGGGTGTATCAAGAGCCAAGAAAGACCGATGCAACGAACGTGGCAATCGAGGGCATTCGAGGCTGAATGCAACGACAAGGAAATCCATATCCTGCCGGACAAGACGCGCAGCCACCTGCAACAAGCCCGACCTGCTGCTAGACGAACCGGTCAGCACGCTGGACGTGTCGGTGCAGGCGCGCATTCTTGAGCTGCTTAAAGAGCTTCAGCGTGAGATGGGCATTGCTTACGTACTGGTGTCGCACGACCTGTCGGTGGTCTCCAACTTTGCCCGCCGGGTGCTGGTGCTGCGCCATGGCCCGGTGATTGAGCAGGGGTCGGTGGAGCAGATTTTCAACCATGCCGCCAGCGCGTACACCCAGGAGTTGATTGAGGCGAAATCTGGACGGCATGAGGTCGCCATGGCCGTGGCAGTGTTAGTGGTGGAGCTGAGTATTGGGGCCAAGCGTAGTCAAGAGAGCGAAACCAAGGTAAGCCAGCATTTGGTAGGCCTAATGTCCAAAACCCAACAACACATGAGCTCCCCTATTGCGTTATTGATGGAGGTCCAATGCATAAAGCAAAACGGAAAATGACTCCTCAACCCGGCCAATGCAACCAGTGCGTCAACTTCGATTGGCAATGCATATTCAACCTCGTAGCAAAAAAACGGAACAGATCGGCACGCCGTTAGAAATAGAGGCGCTTGACGTGCTGAACCGGCAAGGCATCCGGTAAAGCACCTGATATAGTGGCACTTCAGCAGCACTCAAGACCTTTAGAGAATCCGGGGCAATTCACCTAGATTCAGAGGTTGACGCGAAGGTGCTGGCCAAATGACTATTTACACTATCTTCCCAGAGCAAACTGGCGCAGTTGATAACTGCCTTTACGGCCAATTCCACAGTAGGCATTCACAATTCTTCAGTCGTCGAGGTGCTGTTCCCGCCCGGCAACCACAATTGAAATGGATATCCAATTGATCGACACAGTGCGCGCCTCCCGCGAAGGGCACCATTTTCACGAAGCATGGACAGCACGCTGGGCACTCAAACTGTTAGCACCGAAGGACAAATTGATCGGCATTGCCGTCGAGGGACTTTCACCGGCCGACCAGGTCAACAGTGACGATGCAACTGCAGAAATTGCAGACCTTGCCCTCTACTACGGCGCCAGCCCCGACTTCGCCCATTGTGACGCGCAAGCCATTCTGCAGCTGAAGTATTCGATCGCCAAGGCGAACGTGCCCTTGGTTGCGTCGGACATGATCAAGACGATCAGGAAATTCTCTCAGTCTGAAATCGAGTTGCTCAAACTGTATCGCGGCACCCACAGCATCTTGAAACGCACCTACCGCGTCGTGAGCAATCGTCCTTTCGGTCAGCACTTCCTGGATGCAGTCGAAGCGCTGAAAACCGCTGTGCAACCGACTGACAGTCAAGTTTCTTCGCAACTTGACCAGATCAAGAGGGTTCTGCAGTTGAACCCGGCCGATTACGGTGTGTTTGCCAGCCGTCTGGAGTTCGTTGGAAAAGAGCCCACTCTCCAGGGCCTTGAAAACATTGTGTCGAAACGCATAAACCTTTGGTCCGCAGGCAGCGGGCTGCATACATCAGCACGGCTGGGCAACTTGAGAGCAATGATTCGCGCCAAAGCTGAAGGCGCTGGTCAGAATAACAACGTGATTCAGCTCGTAGACGTTTTGGACGTGCTGCAGCTTGAAGAAGTAAAGGATTTATTGCCTACGCCTGAAGCGTTCCCACCCGTCAGAGCGAAGCTGACACGATTGCAGGCATTCGAACTCATCACTCGCCTGAAAACTCTCGACCGTCCTCTGCTTGTGCATGGTACCGGCGGCATGGGAAAAACCGTGCTGATGCAGCAACTGCGAGAGTCGGCACCTGACGAATTCAAAGTCGTGCTTTTCGACTGTTTCGGCGGGGGTGCCTACCGAGACCGCCTGGATCAACGCCACAGGCTTGATCGTGGATTGCTGCACATAGTCAATCTGCTGGCTCTGGAAGGACTGTGCGACCCGTTGCTGCCAGGCCAGGAAGACGATGCCAAGATACTCCGCGCAGCCATCAAGCGGCTGAAAGACGCCTGCACAACGCTGCAGGAAATTGCTCCCGGCGCCTTGCTTGTGCTGATTCTCGACAGTGTCGATAACTCAGCCCAACAAGCCTCTGATCTGGGTGAAGTTGCCTTCCCAACCGAACTACTCAGACTTGCCAAATCAGAAGGTTTGCTTCTCAAGATGCGCTTGGTCCTGACATGCAGGACCGAGCGGCGTCGCTTGCTCGGTAAGCAACTGGATGTAGAAGAGGTCGCACTGCTGCCCTTCACTCGGCTGGAAACCGCTCAGTACCTTGCAGAAGCCCTGCCCAAATCACAGCCCAATGATGCAAGCATCGCATTTGCCCAATCGGGTGGAACTCCCCGGGTATTGGCTTATCTTGCACAGCACTGGCACAGGTTGGGGGACGCTTACCGGCAACCGACCCCCATCACTGTGGAACAACTGATCAAGGATCATATCCTGCAAGCGTCGAAGGATAACCACGCTGAGAACTATCTGGATCAGTTCCTGGCTGGGCTGGCCGTCCTGCCCGTTCCTGTGCCAGTGGCCGACTATGCCGTGGCTTACAACGTCACCTCCGAAGAGGTTCACAGTTTATTTGCGTCTCTGAGCCCCTTATTGGAGGTGACTCCATTCGGGGTGATCTTCCGAGATGAACCGACCGAAACCTGGGTTCGCAAATGCTATGCATCAAAGTCGGGAGTATTGGCCGAGCTCGCTGATCGCCTGAGAAAATTACAAGGGGAATCGCATTATGCCGGTATTGCGCTGCCTCACTTGCTGGTGGTCTTGAAAGACATCGTGGGAGCTGTGGAACTGGCATTGGACGACAGTGCCCCACGCGACCTGCTGGACACTACCGGAGGCCGCAGGATCAAGATTGAGCGTGTTCAGGCTGCCCTGTGGTTGGCAATTGGCCACGTCGACGCCGGCATCATTGCGCGATTGATCGTGGAAGCCGGCACCCTCCACCACGCCGCGCAAAAAGGAAGCCGGTACATTGCGACTTATCCTGACCTCTCGGCCATACAGAGTGACAGCGACATACTGCTTCAGTTGTACCGCTACCGTAACGGGGACCCTGCTCTGCGTCATGCTCGGCTGACCATTGCTTACCTTCTGTCTGGGGCGCCAGACGATGCCGCACAGCACTTCAAATACACCAGAGAGTGGCTGCATAAACTTGAGAAAAGTCGAGGATCCGCTTCCGACACTCACTTTGCCCATGTAGCAGTGTCGTTTTATCTGTTGCTCCAGCGGGACTTCAGTGCGTTATTCAATTCGACCTTGCTTCATTCAACCAGCGATTCATTTCAAATCACCGTCAAGGTGCTGTCTCTGGCGCGAACGCTACCTGATCGCGGCACTATCACTGAAATGGTCACGGCGTTACGCGATTCTGGAACGTTATCCCTGGGCCTGCTCGCTGGCGTGCTCCATACCCTCTACAACCTGTCACGAGAGGATGAAGCCGGTTTGCTTGAGCAGTTGGCCAGTGCCATAACGGCCACACCAAAAAGTACCCAGCTAAGAACGTTTGGCGACAACCCGCTATTGGATGCCGCCATTCGCGCCTACCGGTCAGGCCAGCTGGATACCTGCCGTATATTGCGCACTGCCTGCAATATAACGCCGCTTGAAGTGATTGCCTTCGAACACGGGTCACATGGGCAGGATCTATCGGACTGGCTGATCGACAGGATGCTGGGTGCGCTGCTCTGCGCGCGTCAACCTACGTTGATGGACATCTTGCCCACTCCACTCAACGACATTGCACAACACATGCAGGATCCCTGCATCGAGAATATTACTGCCCACTTGAATAAACAGAGCAGCACCAACGAGGAGGAGGCGCAGCACAGAGAGAGAATGCTGAAAACGCTTCGGGCGCGTATTGCACCGTTGATGAGTGTAACTGCACTGTGTGCCTCCATACTGAGCAGCACAGCTGAAGTAATTGATGCCGCTGTAGCTGACTTGATTGGCCTGTGCACAACCATTCGCGACGAGCAGATTGATTTCGAACCCACACTGCCATCTCCCAGTGACCTGGAACAATTGGCCCGACGCCTTACCTTTCGCCTGTTACGCTCAAGTCAAGGGTTCTCGGCGGGTAATGCTGCAGCATTTTCCCAAGCCTTGGACTGCCGCGCACGCCATGCATTTGAACCGATTGACTATGTCGAACACTTCGCCAATCAGCCCGCTCTGCATAACCTGGCTGGAGAGATGGCGGACAACGCTGCCCCACGGTTCCTGCAAATACGCGACCTTGGTTTGCGGCGAGATGCCTATGCCAGTCTTGCACGGGCAATATTGCCTGTATCACCAGAGGTATCCTACAGCCTGTACAACGAAGGGCTGAAGTTGATCGACGACGTCGGTTTTACCGATACACGCTTCCTGCACAGCGTGTTTTCGATCTGCCAGCACGCCGACTCATCCGCACTCAACGTTTCGCAAGCCAGCCGTTTTGCGAGTCTTTGCGAAACCGGTCGTGCTGGCCACTATGGCGTTGATTTCCCTTGGCTGATTTTCGGCAAGGCTGCTACAGCCACGTTCGGTTATCGAGCATTAACGCTGATCAGCCGTTGGGATAACGATAACCACGCGAGCCTTTCACATTCATTGGCACCGGTGCTGGTCAACTTGCTGCATCAACAGGCCATTGACGCTGTGCAAGCCTTGGCATTGTTGGTGCTTGAAACCCCGGAGCATTGGAATAGCTTTCAACTGGACCGGCTTGAACAACGTGACAGCTGCGATATAGGTATAATTGATGCTTTGGTTTCCCGCGCAGACCTGACATTCATCGAGGTCATAGAAGAACTGACCCAGCGTGTAGAGCGCGAATGGGAGCGCAGCGAAAAACTGCCGACGCTGCTGCTGTGGGGTCTGCACGCGGCAATAAAGAAGCGTCCCGAAGATGCTGGGGCGTTCCCAGCGCGGCTCGAGGCCTTGTATCATGCGCAGCAAGCCACATTGATCGGGCCCGCTTCATCCGAAATCCATGCAACGAATTCTGGTTCAACCTGGCCCGATCCTGAGGACCCCTACCCGTTGGTTACGGAGTTGGCTGGCGCTACTGATCCTTGCGACAGCTCATCGATTCAAGCGAGCTGGATGTATCTGGTGGAAACAAACGCTTTACGCCCTCAGTCACTGTTCAAAGACTTGCGTGCCAACGTTCAATACGCCCAGCGGTTTGCTCATGTACAGGCATTGAGCCAAATCCGTTCCCCCTCGGGCGAGCTGGATGTGCTGCTTGTCGCAATCCAGGATTGCCTGGATGAATGGCATAAGACCCCCTCCTTGAAGACCCTGCGCACCACGTTGGCGGGCGCACTGATTTCAGAAAATCTGTCGGCTTTGGTGGGTGAGCCTTACGCGCTGGACAACCTGCTCGGCAAGCTGGCGGCGCTGGGGCCAACCTCTGCCTGTGAAGTAGCCTGTAACATCGTTGCGACTGCCTGCCAACGGAGGGTCGATGTGGCGCCTGCCGCATGGCTTGCGCTTGGGGCAACGCTCTCTCAGGAACTTGATACCCCGAACCTGTCAGACGTTGTAAAGCAAGTGCTCGACAGCCCGGTTGCGCTACTGGCAGAACGGGATGACGTCGGCCGTCATCAGGACTGGCTCACACGTGCAGGCAATGTCAATGACTGTATCGTGGACCTGCTCTGGTTGAGACTGGGTGATCAAAACCTACGCCACCGAGCGGCTGCCACCGATGCGATAGTATTTCTTGCCAGACACGAGCGCTTGGCTCTACTGGAACAGCTTGTCGCACGTCGAAACAGCCGCGATGTACCGACGCTGAAGGCTGCACAAGGAGAGTTCCGCTTTCTTGATGCAAAACTGTCGCTTGCCCTGGGACTTCTGAGCGGCTTGCAATCGACGCAGGCACCGCCCCTGCGCGTCATTCTCCAGAGCATGCTCGACCCGCAAACGTGCCACCCCCTTCTGCGCCAACTTGCATTGGAAGCCGGTGCGACTCATGAGCCTAACTCACCCGGCACAGCCGCTGTATCCAAACCTTTACCATGGGAAAGTCTGCAAGGACCAGAAGCGGTACTGGCCGAAGCGCAAGAAGACGAACCCGTCTACTTGCCAAGGCTGGCCAAGGCTTTTGCCTTGAAGCCCGAGGTAGTTGCCACACGAATTGGAGCGAAGATGATTGAATGGGGGGCAGCAATGCCGAATCTCGACCTGGATAAACCTCAACTAGAGGACGAGACGCCCTCCTCTCGCTACCGATCAGCTTTCCGCCAGCGCAGCTTTTTGGAGCATCTGCGCTGGCACGCGTTACTGACAGTAGGAGGGGAGTTCGCCGATGTATACCGCAGTTCTTCGCGTTTATTTGATGAAGAAGAATGGGCATCGCTGGTACGAGATGCCTGGGATGAGTACGGGGTCATATGGTCTTGATTACTCAAGGGTAGCTATTTACTGCTCGCATAAATGGCGACCCATCGGAGTGATATCTTGAACATGGAACAGGCTCTGGCCTTGTTGGCAAAAGCTCAACACCATCAACAACCTGCCTACGAGCCCAGCATCTTTGCCCTCGGCGGGAGAGGCTACTACGAAAATCCGACCACCGACCTGCTCGCTTTCTTCCTTGATCCCGCGCAGATACATGGCTTTGGCGACTGCTTCCTACGAACTCTACTGGGTTGTGTATGTGAGGGCTCAGTGCCTGACCCTGCACTTTGCCTGCCGCCCCAGCGCGAAGTCATTACCGACAATGGCAATCGCATCGACCTGCTCCTTCAAGGGAGCGACTGGGTACTGGTAGTGGAGAACAAGATACTCCATGGCCAGATCAACCCATTCGCCGATTACGAACTCCATGCCGCAGGACTAGCCAACAAAGGTTCAAGTCGCGCGTTTTTTGCCGTGCTGTCCCCTTCAGGGCAAAGCCCAGACAGTATGTGGATCGGTTTGAGTTACGCAGCATTCATCAAGGCGCTGCGCGAAGAAATGTCCCATCACCCGCAACTCCAGGCACTGGACAAATGGCAGGTGCTGGCAGCGGAGTTCTTGTTGCACCTGGAAAACATCACCGTGGAGCAAGCAATGAGTGTCGACAGCATTGAGTTCATCTTCGAACACCTGCCTCAAATCAACGCGCTCAACAAGTTGCGCGATAAAGCAATTGAAGCATTCAACAGAAAAATTCTCGCTCGACTCCAAGCAGAGATTCCCGGCTACGTGCCTTATACGAGACGGCACACTTGGAGTAACGGTCCAGCTCTGCGATACGCCTGCAATGACTGGGAGAGCTGGTCAGATGTAGTCCTCTACCTGGACTGCAGCCAATCCAAGCTGAAACCTTTCATACGGGTCTACCTGATCGACGCAGACGAGTACCTCATAGAACAGGGGCGTCAACTGTTCACTGGCATGAGTCGACAACCTTGGAACGAAGGTAAATCCATCATCGGTTTCGAGTGGGACCTGAAAGCCTTCGACGAACAGAAAGTCCTTGATACTGTTACAGAAAAGATGACGCTGCTGATGCACTTCGAGAACACTATTCGCCAAGCGTGAAACCCAGTGGAATCTGGCCACGGACAGTAACAGCAAAGTCCTCAATGAACTGGCGAACAAACTGTTTGGCCTCTGGCCATTCCCAGTGACAAAAACGTGCAGTTGGCCCTAGTCAGCGACCCGGATCCGGAAGTCAGGCAGGCAATGGTTTGATTTGAACTCACAAGCAGGCTGACCTCTTAGATCCACTGCACGAGATATAGTCCACATCATCACATTGGACGTCAGCTGGAAAACTGACATCACTTCGTCCAGACGAGTCGATAGGTTTTTTTTTCAGTGGCCTTGTCGTGATAGGGTTTTTCTCCTGGGATCTCGCGTGTTCGCACGCAAGGGTTCCCGTCGCACTCTTCAATTTCCACGCCTCCACCCAGTCGCTTCAACTCTGCGATGTTGTGCTCAAGCGTCGCCATCTCTTGCTTCCTCTTAGCAATTTCATCTGTGCTGGGCACTGCGAAAAAAAACAACAGCGCTAGAGGCAAGACCACGCCAAGATGAATCGCTACGATGGTGAGCCAGAATCGACGCCTAAGACTGTCACTGGCCGCCTGGTATTTTCGTGCAGCATTAAGCGCTGCGACGTCAGCCTCTTCAAACTTGCTGACTAGTAGCTTGGCCGCTTGTGATGCAACTGACTCAGCAATCTGCGCAATGGAAGCTCTCAGCGCCGTTGGTACCTGCTGCAGACTTTGCTCGACTCGCCTCTCCAAATCCGCTAAACGCGTAATCGCTTGCTCGGCAGCCTTTCTGTCATTCTCTGCAGCGCCCATTATGCCCTTGGCGGCAACGGCCATCGCTCGCAGGCTTTGATCATTTTCGTTCAAGTCTTCCTCCATTCCCATCACATAGCTCCATTCCCATCACATAGTATGTTCAGGGCCATCGCGGCGTTTTCGGGGATATTCTTTGCTTCGCTCCAGCGAAGGAATAGATCGCTCGAACTCCGCCCCCCGCATTTCTAGTTCCAACCATTCCCGATGCGGCATGCTCAAGTCACAGATGTCCCGCAGCTGAGCAAAATGCATTGCACCACCTGCGCCCATGACCAAGAGCACGCCACCTGCGTCTACCGGATCGCCGTCTTGTATATTGCGTAGAAACCGCAGATATATTTCCGAATGCTGTCGCGATACCGGGTCGAGCTCGCGGGTGGCCTCCAACGCAGTTTGCTCTACCAATCGCTCAAGACTTCCCGCAGTCAATCTCAAACACTCGGTATCGAACGCGTCAAGGTATGGGACGACCCGGGATATCAAAGGAGTTTCGGTGTCGCTGGTGTCAACCTCGACGTACCAATGCAGGCTTCTCGATGTTTCGACCAAAGCGCGATTCTCACCTGATAAAGCTGCCATGAGTAATCGATGCCTTATCCGTTCCTTTGAAAGCTTGGCGCCCTTCATCTTGAACTCGATCAGTCGCACTACACCTGGAAAGCTTAACAGTACGTCTGCCAGCTCCCTGTCCGCGGGAGTCTGCTGTAGCAAGTTGACCACGCTCGGGAGCAAGGTATTGGCGTCCAAACATGACCGCACCGCGAATCCAAGACCGTATAGGAAATTTCCTATCACGACGTTTTCGTAGATTTTTTTTACTCGGTTCTGTTTGTTTCGGTCCCGAACCTCGCTCTCATCCTGTTGATCCAACTGGCCTCCTTAATTTCTGAATTCACGTCGTATGGAAGCCGTATGTGAACATTCCATATTGTTAGTGACCGCGTGGGTCGTTTCCATTTTATCCATGTACGTTTGTACTAGAGCGCCTCAGCATGAAAGCCTGACGTTGCCTTCGAATCGATAGGCCCCGCTTTTTTCTTTCACCCTTTCGATAGCCCGTGCCTCGTCCCGGGTCGTGGTGGGCGTTATGAGAATATGACACTTCTCTTCTAAATAGCATTGCCGGCCAGCCTCGGTCTGCAAGTCATAACCTGGGACCTGCCCCGAGAAGAAGAGATGCTTGGCGAGGATTGACTGCTTGCTTACAACGTCAGAGGGGTTACTCCATTTACCTCCATCCTTGAGCTTCAAGCGAGACTGCCTCGACTGTCGGTGCTGTATAAGCCTTTTACGAAGATTAACGCTGATGCCCACCTTCAGAAGCTCGCCCTGATCAGTGACGATCTCATAAAGACCAGGGGCCGTAGGCACGGCCGCTTCGATCTCAGAGAAACGAATCACAGGACACTGTTCGACCATTCGTTCAGTTTTTCCCTGCAATGACGGCGACACCAATCCGATCTGCCAGATCGAGCACCGCGTCGTAGACAATAGGATCGTCTACCAGGCTGCGCGAAACACCTTGTGGACGAAGCGAACCTCCGGGAATACGGTCACCAAAAAGAACCACAGCTCGTGCAGAATCGTCTTGCCTGGATACCCAATACAAGCCTTGCGCATCCGGGCATTGGCGATGGATCGCTTCGGCCCATTTGCGCGTCGCCGGGTACTGATCCTTCTCAGTGTCGATCAACTGCTTACGGGTGATGCCCAATTTGCGTAGGGGAACGCTGGACAGATCGACCAATTGCAGCGGTTGATCGATCTGGACAGCGGAGTGCACCTGTCCAGCTAGCTTTCTTTTATCGAAACTCTTGAAGCCTGGCGTATGGGGAACATCGTGAAAGACGGTCTCCATCAAGGCGCACTCTATTGTCGTACCACCATATAACGTTGGAATCGCTTGCCCCTGGTCATTCTGGATTGGGCTGAAACGTGCGTTGCCCTGCACGCCTGGGTTGAATTGATCGGGCTGGTATTTGTCGTGGTGCACGCGATGGAGCATCACGCCTTTAGCCATTTCAGTGAACGTGACGTGCAACGTAGCCTCAGGCGCCGGAGTCACGGATGCCGCCGAATCATCCGACGGCGGAGCCCCACGTTCACTGCCCTTAGCACTGCGCTTAGCCATGGGCGATGCCTTGAATCTCGTCCAGTGCCGCGTCGATCACTCGGTCAGGTACCGATGCCAATAGGTCCTGGGGCTTTTTGCCGCCCAAAAAACTGTTGTCTGAACGGAACCAGTAAGCCATACCCCAGCTGTCCTTGTGCCCCTCGAAAATCTCAATGACTTTGGCCAGCGCCTTCAACGGTCGGTAGCTTGTATCCGGGTCCAGACCGTAACCGGGGAAATAGTCGACCCCACCATGATTGATAGCGAAGATCTGACCTTGCTTTTTCCACTTGTTGGGCTGGGCGCTGGGGTTTCGGGTACTTAACTGCGCCACTTGTGCAATGTCGGCGGCGGTTAGCCAGTCGCCACTCTCCAAGACCGCCTTGCGAGCTTGGACCAGCATCGCCGCCTCCTTGAGCAAACGGGGCGAAGGCGGCTTACGCGTAACAAAGACTTCGGCCAATCGTTCCAGGGAATTCAAGTCTTGGCGCTCCTGCAAAACCTCGTACATCGAGGACGCCACATTTGCGAAATTCTCAGCCAATGCTTCGAAAACGTTGGGTTTGATGTGATCGAAAGATACGACCAGCACTCGATCCGCATGCGAGCGGCTCAAGCTAGCCCGAGCCTCCTTAGGTGTACCTACCAAGGTGGAGACGCCCGATTGCTCTGTAACGCTCATGGAAAATCTCCTAACCAGTTATCTACGTTATCAAATCCTAGCATATCTTTGATAACCCTAGCTCTGTCCTTAACCTCCATTCATCCGGATGCATAGATAGAGTTGGCATAACCCAAGTCAGCACTGCTTGGATTCCCAGCGCACCACGACGTCAAATCTTCCGGCGGGCCAGCCCCCCTTAGGACTGAAGACCTGCACCACATCGACCTAGAAAGGTGCTTTCCGGTTAACAGGTATTGCGCGCAAGGCAACGCTGCCCCGGGATCGACACCCTTCGCGTCCAGCTCGTACGTCGACGGATCCTCGATCAAGTTGCATAAAACCCCTTGTGAAACTAGCACCCCCTCAGAAGCGCTCTCTCAACACAACTTTTCGTAGCAGCACACTGGCAAATGGGCGCATTGAGCAATACCCTGCCCGTACCGCCCCAACGTTACGAGCTGAAACATGTCAGGGATTGCCATATTTGAAAGCCCACGTTGGCTACGAGATCTTCTGCGCTTCTTGCCGCTGAAGAGCCAATTCGTCCTGTCAGGCAACATCCGCGACCTGCAAGCCTGTGAAGTGGCGCCCGGCACGGTGACCGCGCAGAGCTTCAACCAAACCCTCTGCAATGCCCTGCTCGATGCCGGCTACACCCAGGTCATCGCCTGGGATCCCGTGTCCGGTTTCCGGGTAGTCGACAAACCCGGCTGCGCCCCTGAAGCCGGCCAGACGTTGCTTCAGGAGCTTGGCCTGACTCCGGTAAATGGCGTAGCGCCCGCAGGTATCGATCTGCTGGGCGCCACCCTGCCACGGCTGGTAGGGCGTGCTGGCGAGCCTATCGCGCTGATCATCGATTTCGCCTCACGCCTGGTGGTTCGCAACGACTCCCTCAGCGCGGCTGAACACCAGCTCTTCACCCAGGCCCTGGTGCAATCCCATCAAGCTCGCAGCCGTCCGGCCACGGAGCTGCGCAAACCGTTCTTCAATACCCTGCTCTGGCTGGTGGAAAAAGAAGGCGATTTGCCCGACTGGTTGCTGGTCGACAACCCACGCCTGCGCCACATTCCCGTGTCCAAACCCGATCAATTGTCCCGCCGTGCGTTGGCACCGGCGTTGCTCAAAGGGCTCAGTGGCAGCCAGGGCGCCAGCGAAGGGGTCATGCACCAGGCTGTGGAAGCCTTCGTCCAGAACACCGAGGGATTGCTGCTGCTCGATCTCAGCGCCATTGCGCAACTGGCGCGGGTCGAGGGTGTCGCCATGGAGCAGATCGCCGATGCGGTGCGCCGCTACAAGATCGGCGTCACCGAGGACCCGTGGCTGAAGATCGACCGTCAGCGTATCCGGCATGCCGACGCGCTCGTCCACCAGCGGGTCAAAGGCCAGGAGCATGCGGTGACGCACATGCTCGATATCGTCAAGCGTGCAATGACAGGCGTCGGTGCCAGTCGCAAGGGCAACCGTCCACGGGGCGTGGCCTTTCTGGCGGGGCCGACCGGCGTGGGCAAGACCGAACTCGCCAAAACGATTACCAGCCTGCTGTTCGGCGACGAAAGTGCATATATCCGCTTCGACATGTCGGAGTTCAGCGCCGAGCATGCCGATCAACGCCTTATCGGCGCACCGCCTGGCTACGTCGGTTATGACGTTGGCGGTGAGCTGACCAATGCGATCCGCGAGAAACCGTTCAGCGTGGTGTTATTCGATGAAATCGAAAAAGCCCACCCGCGGATTCTCGACAAGTTCCTGCAGATCCTCGACGACGGAGTGCTGACTTCAGGCCGCGGTGATCGGGTGTACTTTTCGGAGGCCCTGATCGTGTTCACTTCCAACCTGGGGATCTATCGCCAGGGTGACAATGGCGAACGCGTTGCCAACGTCCTGCCGGGCGAAGCCTTCGAGCAAGTCCAGGAGAAGGTGCACAGCGAGATCGACCGGTATTTCAAGCTCGTGCTCAATCGTCCGGAAATCCTCAATCGAATCGGCGAAAACATCATCGTCTTCGACTTCATTCGCGAAGGCGTTGCAGTGCAGATCTTCGAACAAATGGTCAACGCCACCTTCGACGACCTGCAGGGACAGAACCTGTTTATCGAATTGGCCCCCCAGGCACGCCAGACACTGCACAGCCTCTGTCTGCAGGACCTGTCCAACGGTGGCCGGGGCATCCGCAACCAGTTAGAGGCACGCCTGCTCAATCCCCTGTCGCGGGCACTGTTCGATCAGGACGCGCAACCGGGCGAGCACTTCACGATCACCGAGTTGGACATCACCGGACTGAAGATGGAACGTCGCTGAACATGGACCTTAGCCTGTCGCGCATGCATTTTCCGGTCACTACCCTCGGCCCGGGGCGACGTATTGGCATCTGGTTCCAGGGCTGCAGCATCCGCTGTCCAGGCTGCATATCTGCCGACACCTGGGGCCCCGGGCACCGACGCTTGTCGCTAGAGCAACTGCTTGAACAGATAACCCCCTGGCTGCATGAGGCCGAAGGAATCACCATTTCCGGAGGGGAACCGTTCGACCAGTTCGACGCCCTGCGATCACTGCTCGAAGGCCTACGTCGGCTCAGCGAACTCGACATCCTGGTCTACAGTGGCTACTCCCTGGAGCAACTCGACGAGCCGTTGCTCCAGACCAAGGGCTTGATAGATGCCGTGATCAGCGACCCCTATATCGAAGCACTCAGTCAGACCATGGCCCTGCGCGGCAGTGACAATCAACGCCTAAGCCTGCTCACGCCACTGGGCCGGGCACGCCTGGGTCATTACGAACGTCCGCTCGAACCCACCGACAAGGCGCTCGACCTGATGTTTGACGAAAGTGGCAGCGTCTGGATGGCCGGCATCCCACGACGTGACGACCTATTGCGCTTACGCGATCTGCTGCATGAACAAGGCCATCATTTACAGATCAGCGCACACGCGTCGCGACGCCGCTGAGTGGAGCACACCCCATGATACGTTTCTGCCCTAACTGCAAAACCGAGCGCGCCCTCCAGGAAATGTTCTGCGAAGGGCTCATTCAGGAACAACCCTGCGGCTGGGACCTCGCTGGCGAACCCATTCGTGCCGCCGGCTGGCGGCCGCAAGCCGTCTTCACTGAGGAAACCCTCCCGCCAGTCAATCCGGCTCAGGGGAATGTTCCTGACCTGCTCTGCGAAAATGGTCACCCGATGGTCGATGGGGACCTGATGTGCCTTGAATGTGGCAGCTCACTTGCGCAAGTAACGTCTTACGACGCCCAGCCAGACAGCAGCGAACCAGAGGGCATAGCCCAGACCCTGATCGATGGTTGGCGCCTGATCCGTCAGATCAGCAGCACCGACGGCGTGCGAGAACGATACCTCGCCAAGCACGAGGAAACCGCGCAACAGGCGGTCCTGACCCTGTATCGACCCAGCGCCGAACCGGACCCGGCGATCTATGATGTGATCCGCCGACTGCCACGCGAGCACGTCCCCGAAATCATTGCCACCGGCCGTTGGGATGACCGTGCCTATGAGGTCATTGAAGAACTCACCGGCGGGACCCTGGCAGAACTTGGCAGTGTGATCCGCGACAGCGACAGCGTGCACCATGTGGTCAACGAACTGGGCCTGGCGCTGCATGCTTTCAACGAGGCAGGCCTGCGCCATCGTGACCTGCGCCCGGCCAGCCTGCTGGTACGTTCCCGCGAACCGCTGGACCTGGTCATCAGCGGCTTCGGCTCGGCACGCCTGTCCGAGTTCGACCTGGACATCGTGTCGCCCCTGGAAACCAGCCGCTACATGGCGCCCGAAGCCATCGCAGGCGGCGTTGCGGCTGCCTCGGACTGGTGGAGCCTGGGCATGATCCTGCTCGAGCAACTGACCCAGGGCGCCTGCTTCGACGGCATCAATGCCAATGCATTTCTTATTCACGTGCTGGCCAACGGAGTACCGATCCCCGACGACCTCGACCCGCGCCTGCACCTGCTGCTGCGAGGTCTGCTGGCACGCGACCGTCATCACCGCTGGCAATGGCCGCAGGTCGAAGACTGGCTCAACGGTATTACGGTCGAGGCTCCGGCCTCTTCCGTCCAGCAAACGGACGATGGTGAAGGCGCGACCCTACTGTTGGGCGAGCGCCGCTTCCACAAGCCCGGCGTATTCGCCCTGGCGGCAGCACAGGCGGATAACTGGCAACAGGCCCTGGACCATTTGCTGCGCGGTGTGATCGTGACGTGGGCCGAGCAGGCCGGTCTCGCCCCTTCTCTGGTCGCCGGCTTGCGTCAGGTCGTTCAGCACGAAGGGATCGAGGACGACTTCCGTCTGATGCTGGCGCTGAGAATCCTCAATCCGGAAATCCCGTTGATTCATCGTGGCGACATCGTCACACCAGGATGGCTACTGGAGCACCCACTGGAAGGCTATCGCCTGATCAGCGGGTCGGTCCCGGACCTGCTTGAGCAATTGCAGACCGACAACTGGCTGTCGCGTCTCAAATCCCGCGCCGAAAACGTACGTCAACGTGCCCTGCACCAACACATCGAGTTGGTCGAAGAGCAACTGCGGATATTCCTGCTATCGACCTCGCGAGCCAAGCTGTCCACACAATGGCAAGAGCGCCAACGCCTGTTTCCAGACACCGACCATCCAGGACTGACCTCACTGTCGGAGCGTCGGGTGATCGCCGAAGAAGATCTGATCGTGCTGCTCAGCGCGGCGATCAGTCAGTTCCGTTCGGGGGCCTCGATTGTAGAGGCCGCCGCCGAGCTGGCCAGGGCTGCCGATGTCGGTTGGTTCGACGCCGAATCGGCGACCCAACTGCTGTTGCATTCGCGACTTGAGCTGTACCGCAGTGTCGATGAACGCATCCAAGGTTTTGCCCGTTGTGGCGTGCCGGCAGTGGACGAGTGGGCCGAGCAGTTCCGCCTGGAGCGACGTATGCCGTTGGCCCAGGCACTGGTGTTGCTGGCCATCCCGTCCAGTCATTGGCTGGAACCACAGAAACAGCAGTACGTCTCACAGATCCTCGACTTCTTCGAGAAGAAGGTGGTGACCGCAGTGATGCGCGGGCCACTAGTGCGTATGAGCATCGGCAAGACCACCGCACGGGTCGACATCAATGAACTGAACAGCGAGCGCAGTCCGGCCGCAGCTTTGCTCGATCACCTGCTGCAACGTAATGCCCGGGCAGTGAACCTCGACCCAGAGAGCTTTCAGCTCAACGGCCAGCTGGAATCGCGCCTGCATGCCCTATACCGGCAAAGCGCGCTGTACAAACGCGACACCGGCATCGACGGCCTGTACCTGGGCTTCCCGTTCCTGCTCAATCGCGACCCTCGCGGCACCACGCGTACGCGGATCATCCCGCTCCTACTGTGGCCCGTGAAACTGCTGCTGGAGCTGGGTTCTCGTGGTCACGCCGCCTTGGCGTTCGACAGTGAGCGTGAGGAAGTGCGGCTCAACCCCGCGTTGGAGAGCGTGCTCGGCGCCGAAACCTGCAAACGCTGGCGCAAGACCGTCGATGAACTGCTGGGCCGCTCGTCAATTCGTGCGACGGATGTGATGGACGCCTTCGGCATGCTCGCCACCATTCGCTCACGCGCCCTTGGCGACCTGCCCGCCAGTACCGTGGAGATCGCGCCCTACCAAGACGAACTGGACTGCGCGGCGGTGCTGTTTCACGTGACCTTCATGGGACAAGCCATCGGGGAGGACCTGCGCCAACTGAAAACCCTGTCCCCCGCCGGTACCGGACTGGAAACGGCGTTGCGCCTCAAGACCGCCGCCGAAACCGCGCACGAGGCACCACCAGGCGAGCTGCAACGCTACTTCACCGTGGCCAGCGATCCCTCCCAGGAAGCGGCCGTGATCCAGGCCCGACAAAGCCCGGGACTGCTGGTCGAGGGGCCACCCGGAACCGGCAAGAGCCAGACCATCGTCAACATGGTCGCCGACGCCATCGGCCGCCAGCGCAGCTTGCTTATCGTCTGCCAGAAGCATGCGGCGCTGGAGGTCGTGTACAAACGCCTGGTCGCCGAAGGCCTCGGCCAACGCATCGTCATGCTCAATGACGTGAACCGAGACCGCGAGCCCGTCATCCGCGGTATTCGCGAACAACTGGAAAGCCTGTTCACGAACGGCAGCCAGGCGCAGAGCTGGCAGCGCCAGCGCGAACAGGTCGCGGCCCGCATCGAGGCCCTGGAGGGCGAGCTCGACCGCTTCCACCAGAGCCTGCATCGCCTGGATGAAAATACCGGCCTCAGCTATCGCAGGCTGCTCGGCGAGTTGATTGAATTGGAATCCGGCCCGGCCCCGCTCGAGTTTCCGGCCCTGCGCCAACGCCTGGCCTCCCTGGACCTCGCTAGCCTGACCCGTTTGGAGGAAAGCTGCGCCCCTCTGATTCGCCTGTGGTTGCCCGCACGCTACGAAGGCAGTCCATTGGCCCAGTTACAGTCGTTCGCCGCCGACCGGGCGACTTTGCAGGCTTTCACCGACAATCTGCAGAGTTTCACCCAAGCCGAACACAACCGTCAGGCCACGCTGCAAGCACACCCTGCCAGCTTCGAAATCGACGACCCGGCGCCGTACCGTAACTGGATAGCGGCCCATGTCGCTGCCCTGCTCGACCTGAAGCAAGAGCAACGTCTGCGCCTTGCGCGGTGGCTACCGCTTTTCCGCAGCCGCGAAGCGGGCCAACCCCCACGGGGCGAGTCGATTCTCGGTGAACTACAGCAACTGGATCAGCAACTCGGCCAACTGGATCAGGACCACTACGCCCCCGCCTTGTCACCGGCCCTCTGCCTGCTCGAAAACAAGGCCCTCAGGCATCTGGATCAAGACTGCACCAAGGTCATGGCAGCCCGGTCCTGGTTGGCGAACATCAACCCGATGCATCTGTTGCGGCGCAACCGACTGCGCAACTTCCTTCAGGGCCAGGGGGAAAGCCGTGTTATTGAAGCACTACCAACCCTACAGGCAGCCATCCGCCTTGAAAGCCAGTGGCGACCATTGCGCGCCGAGTTGAGTACGCTGCACCAGGCGTTGGAACTGGAAGCTGTGAGTCAGCAAGCCTGCCTGGAATTGATCAGCTTCGTGAAGAGCGACATCCGCCACCTGCTGGAAATCCAGGCGCTGGCCGTGGCATTGGCGCAATCGCCTCGCGCCCGGCAGGCCGATGAGGCCGCCCTCGCCGGCGACAAGCAGCATCTCGAGGCTCTGCTCAGCGATCTCGATGCTTCGCTGATGCGCCATGGCGTTCGCCAATTCAGCCTCGAGCAACTCAAGATACTCGGCGACTGGCTGGGCGAAGAACTGGTGCAGCAGCTGCAGCACGCCATCGAGCACAATCTGAGCAATCAACTGTCTCTTGATCGGCTGCATGAAGCGCTGCCCTTCCTGGCCGCCTACCAGGCATTCCGCGGGCGCGCTGCTCAGTTGACGGTAGCCGACTTGGAGCTGCTCGCATTGCTGCGCCAACGCCAGGAACAGTTGGACAACATCGCGCCCGAGCAGCTTGAAGCCGCGGTGCGGCGCCTGCTCAACCGCGAAGCTCGACTGGGTTGGAAACACCGCGTCGAGCAAACCAATCCCGAACTGCTGTTCAGCCAGGACGAAGCCCGTGCCAAAGTCGCCAGCCTCGCGCAAGCCGATGCGCAGATGCGGCTGCTCAATCGCGAGCTGCTGGCCAAAGCCATCAACCTTGATCACCTGGGTAATCGCAAACAATGGGAGGATGTCACTCGCCTGACTGGCAAACGCTCACGACGCCTGCGCGAATTCATTGAACTGGGCAGTCACTTAGGCCTGATGAGCCTACGCCCGGTGTGGTTGATGAACCCGGACGTCGCCAGCCGTGTGCTGCCGCTCAAGGCAGGCCTGTTCGATACCGTTATCTACGACGAAGCCTCACAGATGCCGGTTGAGTTCGCCCTGCCGACCCTGTTCCGCGGGCAGGTCACTGTGGTCAGCGGCGATGAGAAGCAAATGCCGCCGACGGCATTCTTTTCCAGTCGCATCGAAAGCGACGAAGCCGAAGTGTTTGATGGCGACGAACCTGATGAAGACGCGGATGAGGAACAGCGCGAAGCGTTCGAAGACACTTGGAATCGTCGCGAGATCAAGGATTGCCCCGACCTGCTGCAACTGGCGCGCAACGCCCTGCCCAGCACCACATTGCAAATCCACTACCGTTCGGCCTACCGTGAACTGATCGGCTTTTCCAACGCCTCGTTCTATGGCAATCGCCTGAACGTTCCGGTCCGTCACCCGCAGGCGAGCATCCAGCGCATCAAGCCGCTGGAGCTGATCCAGGTCGGTGGGCTGTATCAAAACCAGAGTAACGCCCAAGAAGCCGAACGGGTCGTCGAGTACCTGAACGAATTATGGCAAGAGCCTTACGACCAGCGACCCTCGGTGGGTGTCGTCACCTTCAACCGCAAGCAGGCCGACCTCATCGAGGAGCACTTGGAGCAGCGGGCAGAGCAGGATGAACTGTTCCGCGCCGCCTACACCCAGGAGCGCGAGCGCAGCGAAGACGGCGAGGACATGTCGGTGTTCGTCAAGAACGTGGAGAACGTGCAGGGGGATGAACGCGACATCATCGTCTTCTCCTCCACCTTCGGTCGCAACAGCCAAGGCACATTCCGTCGTAGCTTTGGCGTTCTGGGGCAGACGGGTGGCGAACGACGCCTGAACGTGGCGGTGACCCGCGCGCGGCGCAAGGTGGTGATGATCACGTCGATGCCGATCGCCGACATCTCCGACATGCTCAACACGCACCGTGCCCCCAACAGCCCGCGAGACTATCTGCAAGGCTATCTGGAATATGCTCGCGCGCTCTCCTCGGGCGAGTTCAGCAGCAGTACCAAGTTGCTGGAGCGCCTGCAGACCGACCGCAGCAGCCAGCATCGTGAGCAAGGTCTGCAACGCGACGGCTTTGTCAGGCTGGTCGGTGAATTCATTCATTCCCTGGGATGGCAGGCCGCTCCCGCCAGTGAAGGCGACGCTTTCGGTCTCGACTTCGCCATCGAGAATCCAGGCACGGGCCTTTACGCAATCGGCATCGAGTGCGATGCGCCTTGCCATAATCTGCTGGAACGTGCCCGCGCCCGGGAAATTTGGCGCCCATCCGTGCTGCACCGCGCCATCCCGCACATCCATCGTGTGTCGTCGCAAGCTTGGTATCACAGCGGCGACAGCGAACGCTCACGACTGCGTGAAGCAATCGAACACGCCATGCAAGTCGAGCAGCCGCTGCAACCCAGCCCTACTTCAGTTGATACGGAAATCTGCCAATGAGTGGTCCCAAGGTCGTTCGCATTGTTACCCGCGAAGAAATCATCGCCATTTGTGAAGGCCACCTGCAACGTCTCGAGCGCGCCGTGGACCGCTGGCAGACACAGGCCACAAGGCTTGGCGAGCTCAGTGAACAGGAGCGCTCCGCCTCCCTGGAGCGACACGCTCGCCTTCGCGCTCTGCTAGCAGAAGACCGATTGGCGGAACTGCAGAAGGCTGTACCAGTGGAGATCGAGCACCTGCGCCGTGACTTGGAGGACCGCGAAGAACGCGCGATCATTCGTGCCGCCGAGCGACGCCAACGCGACCGACGCGTCCAGGAAAACGCAGAAACCCTGCTTGACGCTTTGCAAGCCAACCCCGAAAGCGTCGACCAGGCCTTGCTGGAATCCCTCTCACGATTGGCCAGCGGTGCCAGTCGGGAAGATGCCGAACGTGTACTGGCCGAGGGTTTCGCCCACTTGAGCAAGGCAAGCGAGAAGCCAACCCTGAGCGATACCCAACGCGCCCTGGCGCAGCAACTCAAAGTCGACGAACCCGAGGTTTCCCTGCGCGAATGGATTGCGGCCCGGGAACCGGATGCAACGCGCGACGTAAGGCTGCTACGCATTGACCGCCACATCGTGGAGCTGCAACTGTTGCAAGGCACTGAACGTGCCGCGCCGTTCCTCCTGGCACTGGAAAGCGCTGAAACGGAAACCGATGCCAAACGACGCAACCTGCTGCTCGACAGCCTAGTACTCGACCTCGCCGCGTCCACCCGAAACTTCCGACGCCAACGCGAGTGCCTCGAACAACTGCAGGACCTGGCCAGCGAAGTCAAAACCTACACAGGCATCGAACACGCGACCTTGCTCGATCATATTGGCGCTTGTACAACCGACACCGAGCTCTCGGTAACCACTGGACTGATCGAGCAGTGTAAAACGCTTATCGCTTCCCACTTACAGGACCAGGCCGCCCTCGCCCGCCGCGAAGCCGTGCTCGGCGGCTTGGCCAGCCTCGGCTACGAAGTGCGCGAAGGCATGGCGACTGCCTGGGCAGAAACCGGCAAGGTCGTGCTGCGCAAGGCCGCTACTCCCGGCTACGGAGTGGAAGTGGGTGGCAAAGCCGACAATGGCCGCCTGCAGGTTCGCGCCATAGCCCTCAGCAGTGATCGCGACAAGGCGCGGGATCGCGATATTGAAATCATCTGGTGCGGCGAATTCCAGCGGCTGCAAGCCTTATTGAAAGACAAGGGCAGCGAGTTACTCATCGAGCGTGCGCTTTCGGTAGGTGAAGTCCCACTTAAAGAAACGAATATTTCCGAGCCGAGCGTAGAAACAATCGCTGGTCAGCAAAAGACACTTCATAAATGAACCGCTAACTCATCGCACCGCAAGCTATTGCCAACATGCTCTGCGGTCTGGGACTCAGAGCCCGCTGGATGCTTTGCTCAGGCGCTGCGTAGCACGACATGCCCGAATGCGCCTCAAGGTACTCGCACAACGCGGCTGATCAGGGATAGATCGCTCCAATTGACCGGTTCATCACCCGGTACGCCGCGCTGCCGACTCGCATCAGCTTTGATGATGCTGGCGTCCACCGCAAAACCTTCGCCTTTGACCAGGCAGGCGTCCATGCAGCGACGCAGCACTTCATTGCACAACCTGCGAAACAAATCGCTGTCGCGAAAACGGCCGTGCCTATTTTGGGAAAAGATTGAGTGATTGAGGACTTCATCTTCAAGGTTCAACCGGCAGAACCAGCGATTTGTCAAGTTCAAATGAGCCTCTTCATACAACCGCCGCTCAGAGCGAACTCCATGGTGTTAGCCAACGATCATTATGCGGATCATCAGCTTAGGATTAATCGAAGGAAGTCCAATCGGCTATAGAAATCAGCGGGGTGATGGCGCAGGTCGCTCAGATCGAGACACTGATCAATGCTGCGCAGGAGGTAATTGGCGGGAATGAGATACTCAAGGTTGAACGAGTAAAACAGCCGCTCCCGCCCACTTGATAACTGTTCCATCATGCTGTGCGATCGCCCCCGGCCGATGCAGAAATGTTGCTGTCGGTCAGACAGCGGAGCTAATTTTTAAACCGAACCGGCCGATACTAGCCGGCGGCCGGCCAAAAACACCGCCAGGCAGTTTGTCTAGACCATCCACCAATAGCTGATGCAAGAAGGCCAATCTGTGTACCTACATCGTTGGAGCTACACCCTACTAACTTGTCTGCTGCCACAGTTGAGCCTGGCCAGCACACTGCATATAGATCCTCGTGCCGAGAGCCTTTACCAAGAAGCTGTTCCATACCTACTACAAGCGAATGACAAGCTCGAAGCAGTGACAGCTGATACCCCAACAACAAGCGAAGAGGAGAGGCAGCGCTCCCTGACCCTAGCCGAAGAAGGAGGTGCGCTGCTCAAACCTGCCTTTACTTTGCTTGAACAAGCAGCGGCCCTTGATCATCCCGTAGCCCAATATCGTCTCGGATTGATTTACGCGATGCTGTCTCCGAGCGAAGTGATCAAAGAGAAAGCCTGCCCCTTGTTCGAACGAAGCCTCGCCCAAGGCTTCGCTCCGCCAGCACTTGAAATTGCCTCCTGGTGCTTGGCGTTTACCGATACGCCCGAGTACCAAAACGCCTTGCAGGCCATGGAAACCAGCATGCCAGTCTACGAAAAATATTTTCCACAGCCTGTTGTCCGGCTTGAATGCAAGCCTGAGGAACCCGTGGGTTTCGCCATGCAGTGGGGCGACGGTCGTGATTATCAAGCTGAAATCTACCGTCTACAGGGCGACAGCAATCGTGCGCGTCGCTTGGAGTATTACCAGAAGGCTATCGATACCAATGACTGTTACAAGGCCAAACGACGCATGGAATATCTTAAATAGCCCCCGCCTATTACTGGTTCCAATGCATGACGGTTACGTCAGAGACAAGGACGAGGCCCATGGGACCTTTTGCGCTCCTTTCTCTCTGCAGGAAAGCTCGCGCCCGCTGGTTGAACTGTTACCCCTGTTGACATAATGCGTGTTACTCAAGGAGGAGACACGATGGATAGTAAGTTTGCTGTTGCGCCTACAGAAAATCATCTCAAAGAGATGCTGAGTTATTGGAAAGTATCTGGAATCCAGTCATTTTCCCTGAGCGAAGCGCTCCAATGGTGTGCCACGCACTATCCCGACATGTCCCCCCAGCGATTCGGCGCTCTCCTCCGCGACGCGGCAGCCAATCGCAAGCGCGTTAGGCAACAGGTCTCCGATCTGGTGTGGCAGCTCAACAAGGAAAACTTCATCCCCTACGACCCAGCCGTCGACCCTACGCCGGGAAGTCGTGACGCCGCCGCCTGGGTCATTCGCCTTGCTCTGCAGGAGCGTCTGGATGTCGCTCAAGGTGAGATTCTCGATCAGTACTGTGCGCTCCTGGCCACAGCTATCGAATACCAAAAGCACCCAAACAAGACATCTCAGGAAATAGCTGATGGCCTAGCAGGCCTGCTTCGCGCGGACAATATTGAGGAGTTCCTCGCGCAAATCTCGGAACTGGGCGCAGCGGAATATTTCAGGACAATCCATCCAGAGGGCTTCGCAAACCATGTTCCGAATCCGGACTGTTCGAGCACCGGCCCGGACAAGAATTTTGACTTCACGTTCCAAGCCGAGGGCATTCGCTTCAACGTCGAAGTGAAAGCGTTTTCCAAGGCCTTCTCTAGAGACGACGAAGGAGGCGCGAAATACTTCTTGCCAGAGCCGATCAAGCAGCAGCTGTACGATGTCGGTATCGAAATGAAAGCTACCCTTGCCCCTACTATCGGTCGTTTTCTTGGAGACGCGAACTGCCAGTTGGTGCGCCGCGACAATGACATGAACGTCGTATTACTTTGCTGCAACGATCCGGATGAATACGCTGATGTCATGGAAAGTCTGCACGGGCCCTATGGCCTAATCAGAACTTCCAGAGCTGCGGGTAACAACCCACTGCTACCCAACTCAGTCATCCCCAATCTGTCGCTAATGACCAACATCGATGCCGTGGTGGTCTGCCTGACAGGCTTCCTTCACTCGGGCATCGTCAACACCTTGCGATTCAGTCGGGCCTACAAGCTAGATGGCTTAAGTCTCTCAGACCCCGAGCACGCCTGGGATTTCCGCTTCACCTTCCCGTGCGGATTCTGGCTGCACCGTCCCCCAGCGGAACAGCTACGCGAGGTTAGCCTCCACAAGGTCTTCAACTCGCACCTCTCGCTGCTACTGGCCTACTACAAACAGCACAACATGGATTGGCAGGCCGCGGTCTTGTCGCTGATCAATCAAAAACGGCCTTGATGCGAACACGACGCGTAGCGGCCAAGACAGCTTTCGGCCAGAAGCGGACTTTACGTAAGGAGTGGCGACCAGGTCTGATGGACGATGCGCAATCGAACCCATTACCGCCTAAGTAGTTACCTTGTGTATGACACGTACTAATCCGTCTTTGAATTTTCAGCTTGTGCTTGGGTAATATCATGCATTTCAGTCCTGACATCGGTGCAGCAATGCCAGCAGAAATAAGGCAACAGGATGGGCTGACACTGACCATCATGCCGTGTCCAAGCGGCCGGACTGGCTGCATTGTCGTTCGACTCGCGGGTACTGATCTGCGTGCAGAAATCACATCAGAATGGATTTCCGCTGAGGATAACCAGCATCTACTGGACGGATTCTTCGCCTCGGTAGCGCAACTTGAGGAAAACACCTCGAAAGATTGGCTTTCTGAAAGCGAGGATTTTGCGATCTCGGCCTGCCTGGATCCTGCTTTTCCGGGATTTGTTTTCTTGCGCGTCTACTTGGGTTCAACGTCAGATGACGGCTGCGATTGGCAGATAAATGCTTCTTTGTTGGTCCTCCCGAGCCAAGTCGAGCGTTTTGCCAAAGACTTGTCCGCCATTTAACGACACGGTCTGACTCAAGGTATTGAACCGCAAATGAGCAAACTGGGTTGCAAGTGTGGCCATGTGATTACCGATCAGACCGACAGCTTGCCCTATAAGGCAAGCCTGCTTCGCGACGAGGTAGAAAATGAATTTTGGGAAGAAGTGCACCGTGAGCTCAAACCTCATTTTCTACCTCGTCGCGAAGCA
>Ga0307414_10000301_pt1 | contig 28706 bp, 26 predicted proteins | sample DK1Ometagenome_FD_203804 | JGI IMG/M metagenome (GOLD analysis project Ga0307414, IMG submission 203804) | Maize rhizosphere microbial communities from greenhouse at UC Davis, California, United States - DK15-O-3 | ecosystem: Host-associated > Plants > Roots > Rhizosphere > Soil | place: USA... | reverse complement strand
ACAATGGAATCGCAGCTGCTTGCTCACTTAATTTTTTAATAAAGTTAGCATCGATTTCTTCTTTTAAATCTTCTTTTTGTTCAGCACTCAATATATTTGATGATAAAACCAAATTATCAACAGACCAATATAGTACATCTTTAAACCAAGCCAATACATCACCAAAAGCGGATTGACCAGCTTCTAAACCTATGAGGCCAGGAATGACCGAACCATCTACTTGACCGCAAATTCCAGGAACGGTTTTCCTGCCAATGGTTTCTTTTGGAGATACCATAATATCACAGGTAGAAGTTCCCATAACACGAACCAAGGTGTTTTCATCTATTTTGGCGCCAACAGCTCCAGAATGAGCATCAAAAGTACCAACGGCAACGACTGTATTGGTTGATAGACCTAATTTATCAGCCCAGTCTTGACTCAGATTTCCAGCAATTTCATCTGAAGTATAAGTGTCTTTGTAAAGTCTATTTTTTAGTTGTACTAATGATGGGTCTAATTTTTCTAAAAAGGCATCATCCGGTAAACCGCCCCAGCTTTCATGCCACATGGCTTTATGCCCAGCGGCACATCGGCTTCTTTTAAAGGATTTTAAATCTTTATTTTCAATAAGCAAATACGTCATTAAATCGCAGTGTTCCATCCAAGTGAATGCAGCATTTTTAACGGCTTCATCTTTACGGATGATATGTAATATTTTTGCCCAAAACCATTCGGATGAATAAATACCACCTTCATATTTTGTAAAATCCTCACCACCCCAATTGGCAGCTAAGTGATTAATTTCATTGGCTTCTCCAATGGCTGTATGGTCTTTCCACAACACCATCATGGCATTCGGATTTTCTTCAAAACCTTTTACCAATGCTAGTGGCGTACCATCTTCCGTTACCGGAACAGGCGAAGATCCTGTGGTATCAATACAAATGGCTTTTATGGATTCGGCATTGACCTTGCTTTTAGAAACTACTGATTTTATGGTTGTTTCCAAACCTTCAATATGGTCTAAAGGGTGTTGTCTAAACTGATTTATCGATGCATTGCAATACGCACCTTTTTTCCAACGGGAGTACCACTGTACTTCTGAGGCTATTTCTTTTCCATTTTCGGAGTCAATGATTACGGCACGAACGGAGTCCGAACCATAATCCAATCCTATCACATAACTTTTCATTATAAAATCTTTGAGTAGCAACAAATATAATATAAAATTATATAAGTGTAAAAAAAACACTTTTTAATATTTTTTTATTACATTGGATTAAAAATTAGGGTATGCCATCTAAGATTTATAGCAACACAGATAAGATTTTAATAGCGGTAGATTGTATCATTTTCGGGTTTGATAAAGGCGCATTAAAAATTTTATTGATTAAAAGGGATTTTGAACCTGAATTGGGAAAATGGTCTTTGATGGGCGGTTTTTTAAAAGAAGAAGAAAATTTAGATGAGGCTGCTATTCGGATTTTATACACTCTTACAGGCTTAAGAACCATTTACATGGAACAGCTTTACACGTTTAGTAAAGTGGATAGAGATCCTGTGGCGCGAACTTTATCTGTGGCATATTATGCCTTGATTGACATAGCGATGCATGATAAAGAACTCATTCAAAATCATTCGGCACAGTGGTTTAGTTTGGATAAAGCACCTGATTTAATTTTTGACCATAATAAAATGGTTGAAAAAGCGATTGCTAGATTAAAAAGGCGGGCATTAAGTAAACCGATTGGATTTGAGTTGTTGCCTCCTAAATTCACCATGCGTCAATTACAGAAATTATACGAGTCTATCCTGAATAAGAAATTAGACAAACGAAACTTCATCAATAAAATAAACTCCTTTGGGATATTGGTCAGATTGGAAGAAAAAGACACCAACGAATCAAAAAAAGGCGCTTATTTATATACGTTTGACAAGGTAAAATATGATGAAAAAGTGTTGGAAGGCTTTAATTTTAAAATCTAGTTATTTCTGATTCACCAAATCCATTAAATTCACATCGTTACCCAATAAAATTTCGGTAGGATTGATGCGTCCTTTCATAGAACCATTTTCTAATTTCAACACTCCTCGTGGACAAACCGCACTGCAAATGCCACAGCCTACACAACTGCTTCTTACAATATTTTCACCTTTTTGGGCGTAGGCTCGAACATCAATGCCCATTTCGCAATAGGTGGAGCAATTGCCGCAAGAAATACATTGTCCGCCATTAGTAGTAATCCTAAATTTAGAAAATAAGCGTTGCTGAAAACCGAGAATGGCAGCCATAGGGCATCCAAATCGGCACCAAACCCGACTTCCAAAAATGGGATAAAAACCCGTGCCGATCACGCCAGAAAAAATAGCACCGATTAAAAATGCATAAGTAGTTCTCAGGGTTTCGGATTTAAACAAAAATAATTTGGTGTCCGTGCTAAAATAATGCAATCCAATTAAAAAAATAATAACTACAAAATAACCAATAGCACTATAACGCGCATCTTTCCCAAGTTCTTGTCGTTTGAAAATCATGGTTAAAGTAAAAACAACGGTTAACAATGCCGTTACCAAGCCTAAAAATAATTTTCTAGTTAGCCAATATTTACTGGAATCATTTCCTAAGTAAGAATAAACAACGGCCGTAGTCATCAACACTACGAATACCAAAACGCTATGCACTACCCAACGTTCTATTTTCCATGCGATTTGACGTTTATCACTTAAATGTCTAAAAGGGTCACCGACTGTTTCTGCTAATGCACCACACCCACAAACCCAAGAGCAATACCAACGTTTTCCATATTTATAAGTGAGGATTGGAGTGATTATTAAAATAGAAACAATCCCGAAAATTAATAATGCCAAACCAACATCGCCAGCATCTATAAATTGATCCACTCTGTAGCGGTCAAAATTATAATAGTTTAATGGCCAAATACTTTTTAAATCGTAATAAGGTAAATCCGAATTCAAGCGATACATCAATTCAGGAATTAAAAAAGCGAATGCCAGTTGAAAAAACATTACAGAAACTGTTCTTAGTTTCTCATATTTATTATCGCGATATTTGAGTATGAACTTGTAACCAAAAATCAGAATGGCAACGGTATAAAGTGTTCCGTAAACAAACCATTGACTGGCTGGCCTTCCGCTTAATAATTGACTTAATGGGTCGAATAACGCGATTAAACCTGTGTTGCTTTTTCCATCAGAAGCTAAGCCTAAATATTTTGGATAAAAATAAAGCACAATATAAAATAGCGTTAAAAATATCCCTGTAAGCCACCCTAAAACACCTCTGGAGGATATGGATTTAAACCAAACGCCGTCATTTTTTATGCCTTTGGATATGTTTAAATACGCATCATTGGAAAAAATAATAGTACCAACAGTAATTAATACCATTGAAAGGGTTAAAAACAAACTTTTATTTGAAAAATGGGTATTGAAAAGCGCAAGCACTAAGATGAAACATCCCGTAAAACCAATAGCCAAGGCTGTTTTTTGTTTTACGGAAAGATCTTGAGCATCAGGTTTTGCCAAAGACATACTCTGTTTTAGATTATCGCTCATATTATTTGTAATTGGTTTTTATACGCATTTTGAATGTCTTGCTCATAGTGTTTGTAAAACTCGGGGTTGAAATTAGCCTCCTGCAAATGATTAATCACATAATCTATTGTTCGTTTTTCCGTAAGCCATCTATCAAAAACTTCGTGACGCATGCGTATACCAAAAGTATTGATGCCTAAAAACTGATTCGTATTTTTATTAAAAGCGATGGTGATGCATTTGGTATCGTCATTATGTTTCCAATGGAAATGTGCCTCATCATTTGGTTTTCCCTTGGAGCCATGAACCCAACCATAGGTTTGGTATTCAATATCAAAAAATTTGGCAGAATTAAACCAATGTCCGGGATTATATGGCATTTTTTGTCCGCAAATGGTTTGTGCCACAACTTCGCCCATCATGCGTCCGGTGTACCAAACGGCTTCAATGGATTTTCTATTGCAGATAACTTCACGTTGTTCGGCACAATCGCCAATCGCATATACATCGGGAATATTGGTTTCTAAAAACCGATTGACCAAAACCCCTTTGTTGGCTTCGATATCAGACTGTTTTATAAAATCAATATTTGGTGAAACACCGGCTGCCAAACCCACAAAATCACAGGCAATTTCTTCGTCAGTTTGTTCAATAATCACGGATTTCACTTTGCCATGTTCATCAGAAACAATCTCTTTTAAATTAGAAGATAATCGTAAATCAATATGATGGGTTTTAATATGTTTATTAATCATTTGGCTTTCGCCATCAGGGAGAACACTGTTCCAAAAACTGCTTTCACGGACTAAAAACGTGACTGGAATGTTTCTGGAATTTAGCATTTCAGCCAATTCAATACCAATCAAACCACCACCAACAATCACCGCACGTTTGCAAATGGTGTTGTTTGGTGCATATACTTCTAAATTTTCCAAATCTTGTTTGCTGTAAAGTCCTTGTACGCCTTTTAAATCTTGACCTTTCCAGCCAAATGTATTGGGTTTGCTGCCTGTGGCAATGATTAATTTATCGTATTCCAATGTTTCGCCATCCGAAAAATGAAGGGTTTTGGTCGCTGTTTCAATGTTTTTTACAAAGCCTTTTTTGAGGTTGATTCGGTTTTTTTCCCAAAACCAATCTTCGTAAGGTTTGGTATGCTCAAATTTCATGTGTCCCATATAGACATACATCAATGCGGTTCTGGAAAAAAAATAATCAGATTCAGCAGAAATAATGGTGATTTTTTTATTGGAAAGCTTTCTAATATGTCGGGTCGCCGTAACCCCAGAAATACCATTACCAATAATAACAACGTGTTCCATGAAATGTGTTTAGTACAAGGTTTGTCGATGGGTTTGTTAAAAGCTTAATGTTATAAATTGATTTTGTTTAAAATTAGGTAATAATTATAATTTGAGAGACTATTGAATTCTTAAATTTTAATATAAATTCCCATTTCTAATTTTAGGTTTTTCAATTACAGTCTTATAGTTTTGTAAAAAAGAGAATATGAGCACATTTGTTATTGGAGATATTCATGGTGGATTTAAAGCATTGATTCAGGTATTGAATAAGCTAGAAATACAAGATGAAGACACGCTTATTTTTATGGGTGATTATGTGGATGGTTGGAGTGAATCTGCGCAAGTGATACAGTTTTTAATAGAACTTTCAGAGAAAATAAAGTGCGTTTTCATTAAAGGAAATCATGATGTTTGGTGCGAGGAATGGTTGAACTCCGATTATGTGAATCCCACTTGGTACCAACACGGTGGCAAAGAAACTATGGAAAGTTACATGGATTTTTCTAAGGAAGACAAAGAGCGGCATTTCCAATTTTTTCAAAACATGCCACTTTATTATATTGATGATAAAAACAGATTATTCATTCATGCCGGTTTTACATCCATGCATGGTGTTGAAAAAGAAGTTTTTAGAGAGACCTTTTATTTTGATAGAACGCTTTGGGAAATGGCTTTGGCACTAGATAAAAATATAGACGTGAATTCTGAATTATATCCAAACCGATTAAAACATTACAGCGAAATTTTTATTGGTCATACCCCAACCATCAATTTTAATTCTTACGAACCCATGCATGCCGCCAATGTTTGGAATTTAGATACAGGTGCCACATTTTATGGAAAACTAACAGGGATGAATATTGACACCAAAGAATTTTTTCAAAGTGATGTTGTAAAAACGCTATACCCAAATGAAATGGGTAGGAATAGAGGGTAATTATAACGTTTTGATTAATTCTTTAAACAATGTAATCATGTCTGGCTCTGCTTTTTCTGCCATCGAAATAATTTCATTGATATTCACAGGTTTTAGATTATCAGGGTCACATTCATCCGTTAAAACAGAAACGGCGGCGACTTTTAATTTCAAATGATTGGCGACAATAATTTCTGGAACGGTACTCATACCAACCGCATCAGCGCCCAAGATTTTTAACATACGGTATTCGGCCCGGGTTTCCAGCTGGGGACCCACTACACTAGCGTAAACACCCTCGTGTAATTTTATGTTATTCGTTTTAGCGATTGATTTGAATTTCGAATTGATATCGGCATCATAAGGTGCGCTCATATCGGCGAATCGTTCACCTAAATGTTCTACGCCTTTAAAAGCCAAAGGGGAATTTCCTTGAAGATTTATGTGGTCTTCAATCAGCATGAGTTCACCTTTTTTGAAATTAAGATTGATGGCACCAGCAGCATTGGAAACCAACAAGGTTTTTATGCCCAATTTTTCCATAATACGAACTGGGTAAGTCACATCTTGCAACGAATAGCCTTCGTAAAAATGAAAACGTCCTTGCATAACAATCACTTTTTTACCTTCCAATATACCGTAAATGAGTTTGCCTTTGTGGAATTCAACAGTAGCCGTTGGAAAGTTTGGTATGTGATTGTAACTGGCTTCTTTTATTACGACTATTTCATTGACGAGTTGACCCAAACCGGTACCTAGAATGATGCCAATTTCAGGGTTATCAAAACCTTTTCCCTGTAAATATTCTACGGTTTCTTGGATGTCTTTAATCATTAATTATAGTCGTTTTGGTTGTCATTTGAAGCAATTAAATCGTCATAGGTATCTATGTCGTTTAATAACTCTAAAGTAGTAAATTTGATATTGTTTTCCTTCAAATTATTTAAAGTTTCTTCCAATACTTTAGAAGTGCTCCAAGACTTGTTTCTAAAGAGAAATTCCTTCATACTTGTTAATCCCAATAAATAATAACCGCCATCTTTTGCGGGACCAATAACAGCTTCGTTGGTGTTTAAATGTTGATAAGCTTCGTTTATGTGTTGAGGTTTCAATTCAAATAAATCACTGCCTATAATAATTATTTTTTCATAATCCATTTGAAATATTTCGAAAAACGCATGTTCCATTTTCATGCCTAAATCGCCTTCGGATTGTAATTTTTTTATAAAAATGTCATCATCCCAAATATCGTTTTTTTGAACCATTTCTGAATAAAAAACAAATCTATCTGCCACAATACTTTTGGCAACATGAGCTGTGTGTTGCAGTAAATGTTTATATACTTCCAAGGCTGCTTCATCACCAACGGTTTCTGCCAGTCGTGTTTTGCATTTCCCCAATTCTGGATTTCTGACAAAAATTATTAAGGCATTTTTTGAAGTTAGAAAATGAAAATCGGACTTAGAGTCTTTATTTTCATTAGTATCATTATTATTTCTAACACCCATTTTCTTTTAAAATTATTATTGGTTACGCTAAACTTCCTTGACAGCTACTTCCAGCGCCCGCGGAACAACCATAACAATGTTGTGAAATAACGATGTCTCGTCCTTCCAACAAATGTTCGTTATATTCCGAAATGTGTTTTACTTCACTATTTACTGGCAGACCAAGCATTTGATTAAAATCGCAATCGTATAAATAACCGTCCCAACTTACAGAAAGCGTGTTGGTACACATCACGTTTGAAACCGCTTTTGGATTATATGCGTCCACCAAGGCATACATATAATCTTCATAATTATCGGAGGCTATTAAATAATCCAAAAACCGACTGATGGGTAAATTGGTAATGGCGAATAGATTATGAAATTGAACCCCAAAAGTTTCCAATAAAGACTTTTTAAAATCTCTTTCAAGGGATGATTGATTTCCAGGTAAAAATGCTCCGGACGGATTGTAAACCAAATCTAATTTTAAATCGCTGTTTGGCATGCCATAACCAATGGTGTTTAACATTTTTAAAGCTTTTATTGAAGCATCGAAAACGCCATTGCCACGTTGTTTGTCTGTTTTTCCTTTGGTCCAATGTGGCATGGAACTTACAATATGTATGTTGTGTTTTTTGAAAAATTCAGGTAAATCATGATACTTTTTATTAGCCGTAATGATGGTTAGATTGGAACGCACAATAAAATCCTTAACGCCAATTTTACTAACTTCTTCTACAAACCATCTAAAATCTGGATTCATTTCTGGCGCCCCACCAGTTAGGTCTAAAGTATGTGCGCCAGTTTGTTTTATAACGTCTAAAATCTGCTGCATGGTTTCGCGAGTCATAATCTCCTTGCGGTCTGGACCTGCATCTACATGGCAATGTTCACACACTTGATTGCATATATATCCAACATTTATTTGAAGAATCTCCAATTTTTTGGCTTGTAACGGAAACTGATTTGTTTCTGAAATTTTCTCTTTAAAAGTCGGTAAATCACCATTTTTAAAAACACCATTAGATAATATTTCTAACTGTCTTTTTGAATTAGCAAGTTCGCTATGGCGTTTATGTAAAGATTTTAACATGAAATGGATATTTTGGTCTTAGGCCATTGGTCTTAGGTCGTCGGTCTTCCATCACCTTCTAAATCAGACATCCAACTTATTAACCTTATTCATCATTTGTACACCATGAACCAGTGATGCGCCACCTCTTATAGCGGCAGCCACATGTAAGGCTTCCATCATTTCTTCTTTGGTAATGCCGCGTTGCAAGCCATCGCCTGTATAAGCATCAATGCAATACGGACATTGAATGGTGTGTGAAACCGCTAAGGCAATCAAGGATTTTTCGCGTTCGGTGAGCGCACCTTCTTCAAATACTTTTCCGTAGTAATCAAAAAATTTAGTGCCTAATTCTTCATTCCATTCAGATATTTTACTGAATTTTTTTAAATCGGCTGGATCGTAATAGGTTTTTTGCATGAGGTATGTTTTTGTTCTAAAGATAAGAATCTATTGGCTTAGGTCGGAAAAAACAAAACGACTTAACACAAAAAAATCTTTATTAATTAGAATCACTATTTTAGTGCTTTTAACAATTATTATGAGCATTTAAAGGATTAATTTGGATAAGAACTTAAGCAAGGCTAATTTTGTAGTATAAAATCATTAGATTAAAATTTTTATCATGGCAGTAAAAACTTCAGAATTATATCCTTTAAAGTTTCAACCCGTTTACAGTTATAGAATTTGGGGTGGGGAAAAGTTGAAAACAGTACTAAATAAAAACTATGATGAAGAGTTAATTGGAGAATCATGGGAAATATCGGATGTAAAGGATAACGAAACCCAAGTTTTGGAAGGTCCATTAAAAGGAAAAACATTACGGGAGTTAACGGATATGTATAAATCAGATTTTGTTGGAAGCAAAGTGTATAAACAATTTGGTAAAGAATTTCCGCTACTAATTAAATTTATAGATGCCAAAACACCATTGTCCATTCAAGTGCACCCAAGTAACGAATTGGCTAAAGAACGCCATAATTCATTTGGAAAAAATGAAATGTGGTATATTATGCAAGCCGATGACAATGCCGAGCTTATTATTGGATTTAATAAAGAAGTTGGAAAAGAAGAATATATAACTCATTTAGAGGATTCAACCTTAATGGATATTTTAAATGTTGAAAAAGTAAAAGTTGGCGATACATTTTACATTCCAACTGGGCGTGTACATGCTATTGGTGGCGGTGTGTTATTGGCAGAAATTCAGCAAACATCAAATATAACTTATAGAATTTACGATTATAATAGAGTAGATGCCAAAACAGGTGAGACCCGGGAATTACACACGGCTTTAGCAGTTGATGCCATTGATTATAATTTTTATGACACCTATAAAACTAATTATAAAGCTGAGTTGAACAAATCAAGCAAATTGGTGCATTCACCTTATTTCAAAACCAATATTGTTGAAATAGAGGGAGAAATGAATATTGATTATTCCAATCTTGATTCTTTTGTTATATATATGTGTGTAGATGGAGCTTTAAAACTAGAGTGCCAAAATAAATCATATGCTTTGAATAAAGGTGAATCCATACTGATTCCAGCAGCGATTGATTATGTGAAGCTCACGGCTGAAAAGAAATCACGGATATTGGAAGCGAGTTTGTAGTGTTGTCCTATAAGGCACTTTTCATAAAAATTATTTGATTTAAATATATCACATATAAAAATTTATTAGTTTCATTCCACCAGATAACCATGCTAGTTTAGGTTCTTTTAACCTAAACAGAAAATACATATAAATTCTTTCACATAAACAGAGCTTAACTCGTTTTTAATTTTTTGGTGATTCAATATCAATTTTTCACAATTGACAAATATCAATTTTAAAGATTCTTAAAATATTACAATAAAAATATATTTTCTTTTGTAATATTTATTAAGATTTATGATTTTCATAAATCTTAATAAATGACTTATATCTTATAGATTCATGTTACGTATATAAACCGTGAAGGCTATATCAGACGTAGGAAAAACGCGTATGATTTTAAAAGAAAGTGAAACTTAAAAGTGAGGTTTCAGCCATAAAAAACAAGTGCTTGAATGATAAAAATTAGGATAAAGAATGTTCAAAATAGTAGTTCAACGAATATTATTGCTATGCATAGAAATATAATTGCTATTAATTATTTTATACATTTTTTTGTACAACAATTAAATAATTAAAGATAACTAATTACTGGTTAATAGCACTTAAAAGTAACTTATAAGACAAAGCGTCTGAAAGTGAATTTTAAAAAATAATATATAAAAAAGGGCTTAGTCCAATTATAAATTTCGTGTCCCTCCACAACATGTGAATTTTAAATATAGCTATTATGAAAACTAGGAGTTACTCTTATTTAATAATACCATTTTCCATAATAATACATTTAACTATTATAAATAGTGTTCTGTATATTATGACTCCTGAAACCTATCTAAATATTGGGAGTATTCTTTTCTATAATATTTCTTGGCTAACCATAACGTATGCACTAAACTTTTATCCTACGGCTCGTAAGGAACAGTTTATGACCAATATCAAGAAACTGTTATATTTATACTTGATTTATGGCCTTGCCTATTTTGCATGGTTCGGATTCAGCGGCATAGTTCCTGAGCTTATCCAATACCATCTTATAATTTATGCCATCATTTGTGTGTTTCTTACGGTATACAGAGTGTTTTTCTATTATGTAATTCGTAACTACAGGCTAAAAGGCGGTAATTATGTAAATGTGGTGGTTATTGGAAGGGACAAAAACCTTAAAAAGATACGTCGCGTTTTTGATAATCCCTATTTCGGTTATCGATATTGTGGTTTTTTTGATGATGGCCCTTCAGTAAGTCCAACATATCTGGGAGGTTTTTTTGATTGTTTTAAGTACATTATTGATAATAGTATAGATGAAGTGTATTGTACGGCGGCCAAACTATCTAAGTCAGAACTTCAAAGTCTAATTAATTTTGCGGATAACAATTTAATCAAACTTAAAATTATTCCAGACAACAAGGACATCTTTACTCGGGCTATGAGTATTCAAAAATATGATAACATACCGGTATTGGATTTGAGAAAATTACCATTAGATACCGAATTTTCACAAGTAGGCAAGCGTATTTTTGATATTGTTTTTTCCTCTTTAGTAATAATAGGGTTGCTTTCCTGGCTAATGCCTATACTGTACGTACTTATCAAAGCAGAATCTCCAGGTCCCTTGTTTTTTAAACAAAAAAGAAACGGACTTAAGCGTCGAAGTTTTTGGTGCATCAAATTCAGGTCAATGACACATAATGGTGAGGCTCATAGCAAAATGGCAACCAAAGATGATTTACGTGTGACAAGAATTGGTAAAATAATGCGAAGAACTAGTATTGATGAACTCCCACAGTTTTTTAATGTTTTTATGGGAGACATGAGTGTTGTAGGCCCTAGACCACATATGGAACTTCAAACAAATGATTATGAAATCTCAGTTGATAAATATCTTGTTAGACATTTTGTCAAACCAGGAATAACAGGTTTGGCGCAAATAAGTGGCTATAGAGGTGAGGTAAGTAAGCCATCGGATATTATGAATAGAATTAGGCTGGATATTTTTTACGTAGAAAAATGGTCTTGGCTATTAGATATAAAAATTATATTTAAAACAATAACAAATGCCATAATTGGTGAAGAAAAAGCGTATTAATAGTAAAAATAATAGGAATTAAAAATAAAAGCATATGAGTTGGTTTATATTAAGTGTTAAAGCACAACAAGAAATAAGAGTAGCTAATATTTTGGAAAGAATGAACGTTGAAGTTTTCTGCCCAGTTATTAGAGATAGCAGAGATTGGAGTGATCACAAAAAAACAGTTGAGACTCCTTTGTTTAAAGGCTATGTTTTTGTAAATCTAGAAGAAAAATATCGAGGCATTGTGTTTGGTGCTCCAGGGGTTATACGTTATTTATTTTGGCAAGGCAAACCAGCCATTGTTAAGGATGAAGAAATATGGACCATTAAAAAATGGATGGTAGATGATACTAATGATGTGGAAGCTCTTTCTAAATTAATTCCTGGCAGTGAAGTTATGATTGAAAAAGGAGTATTAAAAGATCATAGTGGTGTGGTATATTGGGTTAGAAAAAATAATGTGTCTTTTTTATTGAAGGAAATGGGAGTTGAGATGCCAACTAAGTTGAAAGAGGTTGTATAAAGCAATTTTTCACAGCTTTCAAAAACACTAAGCCCCAAATTGCTTAAAACGCATAGTATATTGATTTGTTTATTATCTCATTAAATTATACTTATTGCATTAAAACGCAAATAAAATTATATATGCTATAATTTATTGCTAGCATGCTTTCACAACGTTTTTGATTGCTTTGAAATATTAAAAAAATAATGTTTCTTTGGTTAGAAATCGTATAATTTAAATAAAATATATATTAGTTATATTTAAAACATTCCTCCATAAAATTAGTGGTAATGCTGTGTTTTTTTTAGATTCAAAAACACACAGAGGTTTATGGGTGTATTATTATAACGCCAGTAAATTTGAAACCATATGTTTTGTTTTGGTATATTGAAAAAAATTAAAATAATTGGTATTTAAAGCCTCGTTTACGTAAAAATTATTATTTATTATAAAATTAATTTAAAATGCCAATGTGGCTTAAGATTATTAATTACAACTCAACTAAATAGAATCTGTAAATTATGGAAAAAGATATTACAAGAATACTAGCGGGCTACTTACGTTATTGGTATTTATTTTTAATTGGAGGTGCCATATGCTTAGCGCTGGCTTTTTTGTATATACGTTATGAAGTCGTTCCAGAGTATAGTATTAGTGGTAAAATCTTGCTTAATGATAAAGAAGGTGGAGCCTCTTCAGGATCAGAAGCTTTTGGAGACCTTGGTTTATTAAAAGTATCAAGAAACATTCAGGATGAGATTGGGGTTTTACAATCTTATGATTTAATGAAGACGGCCGTAAAAGAATTGGGTTTATCCGTTGGTTATTTTGCCGAAGGTCGTTTTAGTGATGTAGAAGTATACGAGAAAAATTTACCCTTTAAAGTGGTTTTAAAGGATAGCCTTTCCATTTCGAAATATGGAACTGTGGGCAGTGTGGTCATGGTCGATACAAATTATTTTAAATTTAATACATTCAATAACAATGGAGATACAAAAACAGCTACTTATGCTTATGGAGAGAACATCCAAACGCCTTATGGTAGGTTTAGTATTGTGCTCAATCCTGAAAAAAATAAATTAGAGACCGAACCCATTTATATTGAGTTCAGGAATATTAATTCCATGGCTGGTGGATATAATAATAAATTGTTTGTGTATCCTGTGAATGAAGATGGTGGTGGATTGTTACAAATGGATTTAACAGATGCGATTCCACAGCGCGGAGTAGATCTTATCAACACGTTAATAGACGTGTATGCTCGAGAATCGGCAGCGCATAAAAATCAATTAGCAAAAACGACCTTAAAAATTATTGATCAACGCTTAGATTTATTAACAGACGAGCTTGGTAGTGCGGAAAAAGATGTGGAGGCTTATAAGCAGAGCAACCAGTTAACCGATGTCAGTTCCGATGCCGCTCGCTTTATGCAGTTGGCAGATGAAACCGAGAGAGAATTGGGGTCATTGCGTTCACAAATTAATGCCCTAAGTTCTTTAGAATCCTCAGTAGCTCAATCTGGAAATCAAACAAGTATTAACTCATTTAATGTCCAGAATTCAATAATTATTGGACTCATAGCGCAATATAATGAGCAATTGCAAAAAAGACAAAGTCTTGTTAGAGCAACTGGAGCTGGCAACCCTAATTTGGGAGAAATTGACAGACAATTGCAGGACTTAAAGAATGCCATTCAAGGGAACATTCAAAGCGTAAAGTCGGTGATAGTGAACGAACAAAATAACTTATTAAGCAAGGCGTCTGGTTATAGATCTCGCGTGTCCACCGTGCCTACTGCAGAAAGAGCCCTTTTAGAAATAAACAGAGACCAAAGTTTAAAACAAAGTCTATATTTATATTTATTACAAAAACGAGAAGAAGAGGCATTGTCCATGACTTCTCCTTTCTCGGATACTCGTGTTATTGAAACTCCTTTAGCAACTAGTTACCCAGTAAGTCCAAGTAAGAGTTCAATTTATCTAGGAGCTTTACTCTTTGGCTTATTTGTGCCGTTTGTATGGGTATTTGTCAAACAAAATTTAAACAATAAAATAGTAACTCCAGATGATATTAAAGAGTTTACAGATACTATGGTATTGGGCTCTATTGCTAGTAGTAAACAAAAAGAAGCTGTAGTTGTGGGAGAAAACAATGTGTCTCATGCCTCAGAGCTATTTCGTTTATTACGCTTTAATTTGAAGTTTATTTCTAAGGGTGAGTCAAAACAGGTGATCATGGTTACTTCTGGTAAACAAGGCGAAGGAAAAACATTTATTTCCATCAACTTAGGTGTCAGTTTGGCAATTACCGGTAAAAAAGTCGCGATTTTAGGGTTCGATTTACGAGCGCCCAGACTTATGAAAGATTTAGGGCTTAAATACACTTATGGCATCACTGATTATATTGTAGACCATACCATTGAAGTAAGTAATATTCTAGTGCCTCATAAGGATATTGATAATCTACATTTTATAGGTTCAGGTACCATACCTCCTAATCCAGGAGAATTGATGCTTAGTGATCGTGTTGATGAGTTGATAAGCATGCTTAAAAAAGACTATGATTATGTAATTATTGATACTCCACCAATTGGTAAAGTAGCCGATGCATATGCCCTTAGAAATTATGTGGACTCTACATTATATGTAGTAAGGAGCAACTATACCAGTAAATCTGAAATTAAAGCCATTAATGAGATTACAGAAAGTAAGAAGCTGAAATCTTTAATGATTGTTTTAAACGATGTCAAAATTGAAAAATATGGCGAGTATAGTTATGGATATGGGCCTAAAAATTAAGTTATATTAACATGTTAACCCATTAATCGAAAATATAAACCTACTTATACATTTATGATTTTATTTTTAACAAAGTTAAAATCCAATTTTATTTTTTCCAAAATTAATTCTTTGATTATACTTAGAGTGGTTCGCGGAATTGCAAAAGTACTAATTAATCGAGCTATATTTTTAATATCCGGGATTTTGGCAATTAAAAAGTTACTAATTAAAGAATATCCACTATATACCTTTGCAAATACTACGTTTGGCGCTATTGTATTGATTTTCCAAAAAAGCATACCACTTGGAGTCCTAGCTCAAGGAACTAAATTATTGCAAAATAATGTTAGGTTTGGCGAGGTAATAGTTACAGGTTTTAATTTAAGGGCATTTATCTAGTAAAATCTATTGGAAGATTTTATAATGTGAGATGATTGTTTAATAAAAAAATACATAATATAATAAGGTAATAAAACCAAAAACAAGATTAACATGAAAATAACTATAATTGGCACAGGCTATGTAGGCCTAGTAAGCGGCACCTGTTTTGCAGAAATGGGTAACAAAGTGACTTGTATTGATGTGGATACAAATAAAATAGAAAAACTTAAGCAAGGCATTATTCCTATTTTTGAACCAGGGCTTGAGGACATGGTTCAAAGAAATTTTGAGAATAAAACCCTAAACTTTAGCACCAAATTATCAGAAAACCTAGAAAAATGTGATATTGCGTTTATTGCCGTAGGAACCCCTATGGGTGATGATGGATCGGCCGATTTAAAATATGTGTTGCAAGTGGCAAAAGAAATAGGAGAGCACATGACGCATCCTCTCATTGTTGTGGATAAATCTACCGTACCAGTAGGAACTGCCGATAAGGTGAGCGCTACCATTCAAGAAGCTCTAAATAAAAGAAAAGTAGACATTAGTTTTCAAGTGGTATCAAACCCAGAATTCTTAAAAGAAGGCGATGCCATCAATGATTTTATGAAACCAGACCGTGTGGTCATTGGTTCTGATGATGCTGAAACTACAGAGAAAATGAGGGCGTTATATTCACCATTTTTCCGTAGTGGTTCGGCGCGATTAATTACTATGGATGTGCGTTCCGCAGAAATGACCAAATATGTTGCCAATGCTATGTTGGCCACTAAAATTTCATTTATGAACGAAGTAGCCAATATTTGTGAATTGGTTGGGGCCGATGTGAATGATGTGCGTATTGGTATTGGTTCCGATAGCCGAATAGGTTATAGTTTTATTTATCCTGGCAGTGGTTATGGAGGATCTTGTTTTCCAAAGGACGTTAAGGCCTTATACAAAACAGCTTCAGAGCATGGATACCAAGCCAATCTTATTGGTGCGGTAGAAGCCGTAAATGATAAACAAAAGCTAGTTATGGCTAAAAAAGTTGTTAAACGCTTTGGGGAGGATTTAACAGGCAAAACCTTTGCGGTTTGGGGCTTGTCTTTTAAACCAGATACCGATGATATGCGCGAAGCACCAGCTATTTATGTTATAAAAGAATTAATACAGAGAGGTGCCAACATCAGGGCTTACGATCCTAAAGCCATGACTGAAGCTAAAGAACATTATCTTAAGGATGTTAAAGGTGTGACCTATTGTAAGTCTAAATACGAGGCTATTGTAGATGCAGATGCCATGATATTATTAACCGATTGGAAAGAATTTAGAATTCCAGATTTTGAAGAACTTAAAGCACGATTAAAAAGCCCGATTGTGTTTGATGGCCGTAACCAATATAACGATAAAATGATGAAGGAAAAAGGTTTTGAATATTTCCAAATAGGGAAAAAATAATGTCAGTTCGAGTGTTTTTTGTGCAGTGAAACGGAACAAAAAAAGTATCGAGAACCCTTTTGAAACGAATGGATTAACATGTAACGCTAATGTGCCATGTGAAATCTGACTGAGCGCAGTTGAAGTCAGTAAATAAAACAGTTGTCAGTTCGAGTGTTTTTTGTGTAGTAAAACGGAACAAAAAAAGTATCGAGAACTATTAAAAAAGAATCATCATAGTACTTGATTAAAATTTCATGAGAATAATTTTCATTTGCGGCTCATTAGAACCTGGAAAAGATGGTGTAGGCGATTATACGCGTCGGCTTTGTGGTGAACTGCTAAAGCAAGGTGTGACGGTGGGTATGTTGGCGTACAATGATAAGCACCTCCATAATAAAATGGAAACTATTCAAGAATCTGATGGCTATGCGATTCCCAGTTTAAGATTGCCCCATACATGGAAAAGTAAAGCACGTTGTAAAGAAGCAAAGGCCTGGATAGATTTACAGAACCCAGAGTGGTTAAGTCTTCAATTTGTACCTTATGCTTTCCATAACAAAGGTGTGCCAGTTGGCTTAGGGCGGCAATTAAAAGAAATGGGAACGAACCGAAAGTGGCATATTATGTTTCATGAATTATGGTTAGGTCTCAGAAATAATGATTCTATAAAATTTAGAGTTATAGGCTTTTTACAACGGAAGATAGTTTATTTTCTAATAAAAAAAATAAATTTAGAAGTTGTTCACACCCACACTCAATTTTACATAGCGGAGTTACTAAATATGGGATTGAGTCCTAATTACTTGCCAATATTTAGTAATATACCATTTAATAAAATCACGTCAGAAAATATTATTTCAGATATTAAAAAAATCACATTTGTTATTTTTGGAACTATTCATCCCAATGCTCCCGTCAAACAATTTGCAGAAGAAGTATTTGACTATTTTAGTTCCAAAAAAGAACTTAATTGTAATTTGATAATCATAGGTAAAACAGGTGCTGAACATAATAATTGGGTTAAAGAATTCCATTTGTTAGGTATTGATGTTAAGGTATATGGGGAACTGAAAGAAGAAGAGGTTTCATATGTTCTACAAGATGCTTCATTTGGTATTACAACAAATCCAATATTTGTTGTTGAGAAAAGTGGGACGGTTGCAGCTATGAGAGAACATAATTTACCAGTAATTATAGTGGCTGAAAATACCAGACCTAAAAATGATTTTAAGTTCAATTTTGATTCAAATATGGTCGAATATAAAGTTGGTAATTTTTGTAGATTAATGAATAAAAAATATGATAAATTACCATACAGAGGAGTTTCTGAAATATCAATTCAATTTTTAAAAGATATTAATGTAGAACAACTTACTTTGAAATGAGTAATTTATGTAAAAGTAAAATTATTTAATACTATCATGAAAATAATTATAAACCATCCCACAAGTAACCAAAATAACAGAGCCGTGTTAAGGGGCTTACATGATGCTGGAATGATTTATAAATTTTATACCGCTATTGGTGTATTTCCAGGCGAAGTTTTAAATCAATTAAGCCAGTATGGCCCTTTTAAGGAAATTGGCAGAAGGCAATTTGATCCCGATTTAAAGGATGTCACTGTAACATCTCCATTTATGGAATTGTCTAGATTGTTAAGTTCTAAATTGGGGTTTAAACGTTTGGTACATCATGAAACAGGACTATTTTCTGTGGATGCCGTCTATCAACATTTAGATAAAAAAGTAGCCAGTAGTTTAAAAAAAGTTTCTAAAAATCAAGCGGATGCTGTGTATGCCTACGAAGATGCCGCTTTTCATACCTTTAATGAAGCCAAAAAACAAGGCGTGGAGTGTCTATATGATTTGCCCATTGGGTATTGGAAAACCGCAAGAAAGTTATTAAGTGAGGAAATGGAACGCTGGCCGGAATGGAAAACAACGCTTCATGGGTTTAAAGATTCAGAAGCTAAGTTGCACAGAAAAGATGAAGAGCTGGCTTTGGCCGATCGTATTTTTGTAGCCAGTAGTTTTACCGCAAAAACCTTACAGAATTATCCTGGACCATTAGCGCCCATAAAGGTAATTCCGTACGGATTTCCAGAACCTGTAAAAAACAGAATCTATCAAACAGGGAAAAAACCTATAAAATTATTGTTTGTTGGGGGTTTATCCCAAAGAAAAGGTATTGCCAATATGTTTGCTGCGGTTGATGCTTTGTTGCCCCATGTAGAACTTACTGTTATTGGACGCAAAAGCACCAATGATTGTGAGGCACTAGATAAAGCACTTGCGAAGCACCGCTGGATTCCCAGTTTGCCCCACAACCAAGTGTTGGAACAAATGCAAGCCCATGATGTCTTGTTGTTTCCCTCCCTTTTTGAAGGTTTTGGATTGGTGATTACCGAAGCGATGTCACAAGGCACACCTGTTATTACAACTGAGAGAACGGCAGGGCCCGATGTGATAGAACATGATAAAAATGGTTGGTTGGTAGAGGCGGGTTCCACTTTAGCGCTGCAAAACTGCATTGAAGAATTAATTGCAAACCCAGAAAAAATTGTGGAAGCAGGTAAAGTGGCTATAGAAACCGCCAAGCAACGGCCCTGGCATGTGTATGGTAAAGCATTAGCAGAAGCCATTTTAGAACATAAATAAAAATAACAACTAAGGTATCACGCTGATGAATAAAATCTTAACAAAAAATACACAGGATATTTCTAAAGAAGATGCCACATTAAATGCTTTAAAAAAAGGTATTTGGATCTATTTTTTCCTGTTGATTTTTGAAGGTGCCTTGCGTAAATGGTTCTTGCCTTTCTTATCGGCACCCTTGCTGATTGTTCGAGATCCTGTGGCGATGTGGTTAATTTATATGGCTTGGAAACATCACATTGTTAAAGCTAATATATATGTTTTAGCGTTGTCATTTATAAGTCTTTTTGCCATTTGTACGGCACTTGTTTTTGGTCATGGCAATTTGATGGTGGCTTTTTTTGGCGCTCGTATTTTAATCATACATTTTCCAATCATGTTTATCATCGGGAAAGTATTTAATTTAGAAGACGTAATTAAAATGGGTAGGGTACTTTTAATCATTGCCATCCCCATGACCGTGCTGATTGCCTTGCAATTTTATAGCCCACAAAGTGCTTGGGTAAACAGAGGAATCGGTGGCGATATGGAGGGTGCAGGTTTTAGTGGAGCTATGGGCTATTTCAGGCCTCCGGGTACCTTTTCTTTTACAACTGGTAATGTCCTGTTTTTTAGTTTTGTAGCCTGTTTTGTTTTTTACTTTTGGGTGGCTAAAGTTCAGATAAATCGTTTGCTTTTAATTGGAGCTACAGTAGGTGTATTTGCCTCTATTTCTCTATCAATCAGTAGAACCTTATTGTATTCTATAGTGTTAACATTTGTATTCACTCTCATCTCGGTAGCAAACAAGCCTAAATATTTGGTCCGGATGTTAGTTTTTATGGTATTGGGAGTTCTAATGTTTGCCATACTAAGTCAAACACCACTTTTTCAAACGGGGATGGACGCTTTTACAACCCGATTAGAGGTGGCTAGTGAATCAGAAGGTAGTGTTTCAGATTCCATCATGAATCGTATTTTTGGAGGTATGTTAACCGCCATTAGTAATTCAAACCACCTACCTTTTTTTGGGTATGGATTGGGTATGGGTACAAATACGGGAGCTGCTTTATTAACTGGGGAACGTGGATTTTTAGTGGCTGAAGGCGAGTGGTTGCGCTTGGTAGGTGAGATGGGATTTGTTATAGGCCTTATTGTTTTATTGATTCGGGTCATTTTTTGTGCCGATATTTTTATAAGCAGTTATAATAATATAAAGAAAGGAAACCTATTGCCTTGGTTACTTCTGAGTGTGGGACTTTTAACCATTTTACAAGGGCAATGGGCACAGCCTACGGTTTTAGGCTTTAGTACCTTAATAGGAGGCTTGATTCTGGCATCCTCAAAAAAAGAGCCTTTACCACCTGAAAATGAAACCTTAACTACTGAATTAAAATAAAATCGATGCGTATTATATTAATTGGCAACTATACCTTGGATAAGCAGGAAAGCATGATAAGATTTGCCCATATGCTCAATCAAGGATTTCAAGAGGCTGGATTTCATACCGAAGTTTGGCATCCAGTTGTCTTTTTTGGTGCAGCATTTAAGTCTACTAAATCTGGAATAGCAAAGTGGATGGGTTATTTAGATAAGTATATCCTCTTTCCCATAGTTTTAAAAGTAAGGTTAGGTAAAAAACGCTATCAAGGACATGATATAAAATTTCATATCTGTGATCATTCCAATGCGCCTTATCTAAAGTATTTGCCATACGGGAAATCTGGCATTACCTGCCATGATGTGTTAGCCATACGTGGTGCGTTGGGGTTTGCTGATGCGTATGCACCTGCATCACGATTTGGTAAACTGCTTCAAAAATGGATTCTTCAAAATCTAAAAAAAGCGGAAATACTTGCTGCCGTATCTCATTTTACTTTAAATCAATTAAAGGATCTAAGCCAATCAGTCACTAATAATGGTAAAAACTGGGTAGTTATCCATAATGCCTTTAATGCACCTTTTTTTTCTATGGAAGCAGAACAATATCATCCCATGTTAATAGCCATGGGCATACAACCCAATGATGCTTTTCTTTTACATGTTGGAAATGAACATCCGCGTAAAAATCGACATTTTTTATTAGAAATTTTAGAAGCATTGGGAGATAAATGGCATGGTAAGATTTGTTTAGCGGGTACACCCTTAGATAAAAAACTATTAGAAATGGCTACACGTTTAAAGCTAACAGATAGAATTATTTCTGTAGTAAAGCCCAGCCATGAACATTTAGTAGCTCTATACAACGGGGCAGAGGCCTTTATTTTTCCATCGTTGTCGGAAGGTTTTGGTTGGCCTGTTATTGAAGCTCAAGCCTGTGGGACGCCTGTTATAGCAAGTAATTTTCAGCCCATGCCTGAGGTAAGTGGACAAGCTGCTTTACATGAGCATCCTCAGGACGCAAAAGCTTTTGCAAGAGCAGTATTGTCTCTTGGGGATGATGATTTAAAACATAAATTGATAAAGGATGGATTTGAAAACACAAAACTGTTTTCGGTAAAACACATGATTGATAGTTATTTAAAATTATATAATATTAAATAGAACCAATTCAATAATAACAAATTAGCAGCAAATTTCAGCTAAGAAGTTTAAAAATATCATGAACATACTCAGAGTCATTTCAACCATGAATCCTAAAGCAGGAGGACCCTGCCAAGGTATCCGAAATTCCATACCTGCTTTAAAAGCCTTGGGTGTAGACAATGAGGTGGTTTGTTTAGATGCGCCTGATGCCGAATATTTAGGAACCGATGATTTTACCATTCATACCCTTGGTGTTGCCAAAGGCCCTTGGGCTTATAACAAAAAAATGATACCATGGTTGGTTAAAAACATTCCAAATTATGATGCCATAATCATACATGGTTTATGGCAATTTAACAGCTATGCAGTTTTTAAGGCAGTAAAGCACCTAGCACGCAAAACCCAAAGCCCAGTACCCTATTATGTGATGCCACATGGCATGCTAGATCCTTATTTTCAAAAAGCACCAGATAGACGTTTAAAAGCGATACGTAATAGATTGTTTTGGTCACTTATTGAAGGGAAAGTGGTTAATAATGCGAATGGGGTGCTATTTACATGTCAAGAAGAATTGTTGTTAGCTAGGGAAACATTCACGCCTTACAACCCTAAAAAAGAATTAAATGTGGGCTACGGCATTCAAGAGCCACCAAGAAAAACGCCTGAGATTTTAAATGCGTTTCATGCCGCTTGTCCAAATATTAAAGACACTCCTTTTTTATTATTTTTAAGTAGGATTCATCCAAAAAAAGGGGTTGATATTCTTGTAAAAGCTTATAATGAATGGCTAGAATCTTCTGAAATTAAAAAACCTGTAAAGTTAGTGATTGCTGGGCCTGGATTAGAAACGGATTACGGACAAGAATTGCAAAGATTGGTTAATTCAAATGCCATGCTCAAAGACAAAGTCTATTTTACGGGCATGCTTAAAGGCGATGCCAAATGGGGCGCATATTATAACAGCGAAGCCTTTGTTTTAAATAGTCATCAAGAGAATTTTGGCATCTCCATTGTGGAGGCGTTGGCATGCGGAAAACCGGTTTTAATTTCCAATAAGGTCAATATTTGGCGTGAAATAGCTGGTGAACAAGCGGGTTTTGTGGAAGATGATACCCTATCAGGCACCGTAAAATTGCTTACTAACTGGGACAAGCTAAGTACTGAACAACAAAAGGGAATGGGTATAAGCGCTAGAAAAACCTTTGAGACCTTGTATGCGATGGGTCCCGTAGCACAGCGATTTAAGGATACCATTATTAACAAGAATTATTTATAACTATAATTAATATAAAAGACTATGGCAACAAATACAGATACCATAAGTGGCCCTTCATTTAGTCTGAAAAACCGTTTATCTCGTGTCGTTTGGAACATAGTATATGTGTGTTTTTTTCGCTTTTCGCCTAAACCTTTACATGCATGGCGCGCTTTTTTGTTAAAGTTATTTGGTGCGCAAGTAGGGAAGGGCGTTCATGTATATCCCAAGGTGGCTATTTGGGCGCCATGGAATTTAATTTTAGAAGATGAATGCGGCATCGCTAACGGGGTTACCCTATACTGCCAAGGACCAATAGCTATTGGTAAACGTGCCGTAATTTCTCAAGGCGCACATCTAGTGGCAGGAACACACGATTATACCAAATTAGGTTTTCCTTTGTACACCAAACCCATAAACATTGGCGATTATGTATGGGTTGCAGCAGATACGTTCATTCACCCTGGCGTTACTATTGGAGAAGGTGCCGTTATTGGAGCTAGGGCCGTAGTGTCTAAAAACATGCCACCTTGGATGGTATGTGCTGGGCATCCTTGTAAACCCGTAAAAAAACGCTATTTAGAAGGGGTCCATGAGCATGATTAAAATTTTTAATAAATTAATAATATAGAATTTGTGAGTACTACATTAGATTTAACTATAGCCTTACCCGTTAAGAATGAGGAGAAGAACTTATTGGGTTGTTTACAGGCCATTGGTTCAGATTTTGCAAAACACATCGTTATCATAGACTCAGGGAGTACAGACGCGACATTAGAGATTGCGAAAAATCAAGGTGTATCCATAGTTAATTTCGTTTGGGACGGTAAATTTCCTAAGAAAAGGAATTGGTTTTTACGCCATTATAATCTACAAACCAAGTGGGTACTGTTCTTGGATGCCGATGAATACCTTACTGAAGATTTTAAAAATGAATTGAGACAAAAAATAACCATGACAAACAACGTGGGTTTTTGGCTTAATTACACCATTTACTTTATGGGTAAAAAGTTAAAAGGCGGGTATCCGCTCAATAAATTAGCTTTGTTTCAAGTTGGAGCTGGGGAATATGAAAAAATAGATGAAGATAAATGGAGTAATTTGGATATGGAAATTCATGAACATCCCATTCTTCAAGGCGATATTGGTCATATTAAAAGCAAAATAGACCATCGTGATTTTCGCGGGGTATCCCATTACATGACCAAGCATAATGAATACGCATCGTGGGAAGCTTATAGATTTATAAAAACCTGTAATGATGAAGAAGCAAAAGTCAAGTGGACGTGGAAGCAAAAATTAAAATACAGGTTGATGCGAAGTTCATTCATAGGACCTGTGTATTTTTTTGGAAGTTTTTTCTTTTATGGAGGATGGAAAGATGGCGCCAAGGGATTTGCATTTGCCATTTTAAAAATGGCTTATTTTACTCAAATTTATTGCAAAATAGTTGAGTTAACAGATGATAAAACTTAAGAAGGTCTATTATTAGTTGAGTGATTTTTAGCTAAAATCAATTAAAACATATTTTGTGAAATTGCTTTAGAATAAGCACAAACTTTTAACCCCAATGTCTAGTAAAATATATTGTATGCGTAATTATCTATCTGTTTTTATCATTATTATTGGCACTTTATTGGTGCTTTATTTAAGTTGGGTAAGTAGTCCCAAAATTGGTGGAAATCCATTAGTGCCAAATTGGATTGCAATGTGGGTGGATGCCTATTATTTTGATGCCATACGCACCGCGGTTCCTATGATTTTTTTAGGAGGCATGAGTGGGTTGCTGATCGTGTTTAATAATTTGAACATGAAGTGGTGGTGGTTAGCTTGGGGATTGTTGTCGCTATTGGTATGCATTGCGGAAATTGGACAGTTTTTAAGACCCCTTAGGTCTTTTGATTCCATGGATATTTTATGGGGGAGTGTTGGGTCGGCGTTGGGGCTGTTAATGGTGTATGTAATAAGGGAATTAACAACATTAAAAAAATAAAGCACAATTATAATGGCAAAACGCATATTACTTATTGGATATAATTTTTCACCAGAACCAACAGGGATTGGCAAATATAGTGGTGAAATGATGGAATGGCTAGCCAATGCAGGATATGACTGTTCTGTGATTACCACGTATCCTTACTATCCCTATTGGAAAGTACAGGAGCCATATTATAAAAACCGTTTTTGGTATTTAAAAGAAACCTCTGCTAAGGAATCTGGGGGTAAAATAACCGTTTACCGTTGCCCGATGTATGTGCCCAAGCAGCCCACGGGGCTCAAACGTATATTATTGGATTTTTCATTTATGGGAACGGCGTTTTTAAAACTCACCACACTCATGTTTCATAAAAAATATGAGGTAGTTATTACGGTAGTGCCATCTTTTCAATTTGGTCTCTTGGGGTATTTCTATAAGGTGTTTAGAAAAGCCAAAACGGTGTATCACATCCAAGATATGCAAATTGAAGCCGCGCAAGACCTAAATATGATAAAATCAAAAAGAATGATTGATCTGCTTTATAAAGTGGAACGTTTTATTTTTAATAAAACGGATATTGTTAGCAGTATTTCTGAAAGTATGGTTGCCAAAATTCAAGAAAAAGCCCATAAAAAAGTGGTTTTATTTCCCAATTGGACGGACACGCATTTTTTTTCGCCACTTACAAATAAGGAACAGTTAAAACTGAATTTTGGTTTTTTACCCACCGATAAAATAGTTTTATATTCTGGGGCTATTGGAGAAAAACAAGGTTTGGAAGCTATTATTTTGGCTGCTGAGACCTTTAAAGAAGAGGTAAATATTAAGTTCTTAATTTGCGGCTCAGGACCTTATAAAGAAAAATTGCAGCATTTAGCAGCTAGCAAATATTTGAACAATGTGATATTTTTTCCGTTACAGCCTATAGAGAAATTCAATCAGTTTTTAAACATGGCCGATGTGCATTTGGTGATTCAAAAAGCTAAGGCCAGTGATTTAGTAATGCCTTCCAAGCTAACCACCATATTATCGGTAGGAGGATTGGCCCTTATTACAGCGAATGAAGATTCTGGCTTGTATGCATTGGTAAATAAATATAAAATGGGCATATTGGTAAATGCAGAAGAGCAAGTGGCACTTAATAAAGGAATTGAAGAGGCATTAACCTCTAGTGAAAGAGAAAAAATTATGGAAAATGCCCGGTTGTATGCAGAAGGTTATTTGGAGGTTAATAATATTATGAGGACTTTTGAACACGTTCTGTAACGAATTTGGACACGATTGAATTAAAAAAATATAGTTTCCAAATATTCTAATTTTAAACAAAATTTTATGAATATAGTTTTCAATATAAATACACTTGGTTTGGTTGGTCTTGGAGCTACGCTGACATCGCTAGTTAGAAATTGTTCCAATAATAAAGAGCTTGCATTACACTTTTTGTGTTATGATGTTTCAAATAAAGATAAATCAAATATCAAAACATTATTGAAAGCAGAGAATTTTGATGGTGATATTAAGTTTATTGATTTTAATGCCAAGGAAAAGTTTGGATATATGAAATCCCTACAAGGAGATTGGACGGCTTACGGGAGGCTATTAATAGCAGATTATATAGATAGTGACATGGCATTGTACTTAGATGCAGATTTGGTTGTTGAAGTGGATGTGTTAAGTTTAAAGTATTTCGAATTCAATAATCACATATTAGCAGCTGCAAATCCGAATGCAGTGAAGTGGATGAATGAATATGCGTTTTTTAGGGATAAACTAAATTGGACTTCAGAAACTTACTATTTTAATTCAGGGGTATTATTATTAAATTTAAAAAAATGGCGTTCAGATAACGTAGCAGACGTATGGAAACAGTTGTCTCATTTATATCCTAATGAATTTAAATCTGCCGATCAAACCTTGTTAAATGCCGTTTGCGGTGGAAATTTTGCATATTTACCCGGTAATTTTAATAATAGTTGGACGCCAAGCACCAAGAAGCCTAAGGTAGATTATGATGCATCCATCATTCATTTTGTTGGATCCCCTAAACCTTGGGATGTTTTTGGCAAACAAATTCATTATGGATATGATACTTGGAATAGTTATAATACACCTTTCTGGAGAAAAAATTATTCTCGGATTACCATAGAAATGCTTTATAGATCTTGGAATATACGCAGGAGCTTATTGAAACATTTAAAGAACAAATTCTCGGGTAAGACAGCTCAAGATAAGAATAACATAAATAATGACAGCCCAATAATAATAAAAAGGTAATGGATATAGCATTTAACATTAATCCAAATGGTATGGAAGGTCTTGGAGCGACTTTGAGTTCTCTCATTCGTCATTGTTCCAATAATGCAAAGCTAAACCTATGGTTTTTATGTTCCGATTTGGAAATGAAGGACAAGGATAATATCAATCAGTTATTGACTCAAGAAAGTTTTAAAGGCAGTAAACAATTTATTGATTTTGATGCCAAAGAACATTTTGGACATTTAAGATCCTTGCATGGAGACTGGACGGCTTATGGGAGACTTTTAATACCAAAACTTATTTCTAGTGATAGAGTATTGTATTTGGATACCGATTTGATTGTTTTAGCTGATGTGTTAGCATTACAAGAGATTGATTTTTCAGAAAAGGTTTTAGCGGCTGTTTATGGAGCACCAGTGGAGGTGACGCTTGATAAAGATTTTTTTATAAGTAGGCTAAAATGGTCATCTAAAATAGGATATTTTAATTCCGGGGTGCTTTTGTTTAATTTAATAAAATGGAGAGAAGGTAATTATGATGCTTTAATTAAAGATTTAATGGATAAATACCCTGATGCTTTAATTTCACATGATCAAACCTTATTAAATGCGGTTGCCAAAGGCGAATTTATGCATTTATCCCCAAACTACAATCTCACGTGGTATGCAGGGAGCAAGAGACCTGATAATTCAGAGGCTGCCATTTTACATTTTGTAGGGTCACCTAAGCCGTGGGATTTTTTAGGGAAGTGGCTCCATAAAGGGTATGCGGTTTGGGTTCAATATCACGCACCTTTTTGGAATGCACAATATGGACGCTTAACCACCCATAAATTATATCGGTCATGGAAAATTCGTAGAAGTATTTTAAAACATTTGAAAAATAGATTATAAGATATAGTTTAACTTAGATTTGGTTTCTAACTATATTAAAGACTATTTAATAATGGTTATAAGTTCAATTATATAAAACGCAAAAAAAAG
>Ga0307414_10000300_pt1 | contig 28812 bp, 33 predicted proteins | sample DK1Ometagenome_FD_203804 | JGI IMG/M metagenome (GOLD analysis project Ga0307414, IMG submission 203804) | Maize rhizosphere microbial communities from greenhouse at UC Davis, California, United States - DK15-O-3 | ecosystem: Host-associated > Plants > Roots > Rhizosphere > Soil | place: USA... | reverse complement strand
TACTCCGACTTCTCGCACCCTGCGCGGGCGCATTGACCTGCCACATATGCGCGGGGCCGCATCCGCGGCCCCGGCACGACTCATCGAAACCAAGGGCTTACGCCTTGACGTGCGCCTTGACGTAATCGATGGCCTGCTGCACCGAGGTGATCTTCTCGGCGTCTTCGTCCGGGATTTCGCACTCGAACTCTTCTTCCAGCGCCATCACCAGCTCGACAGTGTCGAGCGAATCGGCGCCGAGGTCGTCGACGAACGATGCGCTGGTGGTGACTTCTTCTTCTTTGACGCCAAGTTGTTCTACTACGATCTTCTTGACGCGTTCTTCGATGCTGCTCATTGGATATGGCTCCAGACGGAGTTGAGTGAACGGGGGGTAGTTTAGTGGAAACCGGGGACGTGGTGCACGCCTCGACAACCACATTTTAATCAAACACTTACAAAACAATCGTGCTATGGCATGTACATGCCGCCATTCACATGCAGGGTCTCGCCGGTGATGTAGCTGGCCGAAGGGCCGGCCAGGAAGGCGACCGCACGGGCAATATCCGCCGGTTCGCCAAGTCTTCCCAGTGCGATCTGGCCGACCAGCGCGCTCTTCGCATCTTCCGGCATCGCCTTGGTCATGTCGGTGTCGATGAAGCCCGGCGCCACCACGTTGACCGTGACGCCACGGCTGCCGATTTCCTTCGCCAGCGACTTGGAGAATGCGATGATCCCGGCCTTGGCCGCCGCATAGTTGGCCTGCCCGGCATTGCCGGTGACGCCGATCACCGAGGCGATGTTGATGATCCGCCCCTTGCGCGCCTTCATCATGCCGCGCATCACCGCCTTGGACGTGCGATAGACGCTGCTGAGGTTGGTATCCAGGATCGCCTGCCAGTCCTCGTCCTTCATCCGCATCAGCAGGTTGTCGCGGGTGATGCCCGCGTTGTTGACCAGGATGCTTACGGCGCCGAATTCCTTGCCGATGGAATCGATCAAAGACTCCACCGCGGCCGCATCGGTGACGTTCAGTTCGCGACCGTGGCCGCCGCTGGCGGCAAGGCGTTCGCCGATGGCCCGTGCGCCGGATTCCGACGTCGCGGTGCCGATGACAATGGCACCCTGTGAGGCCAGCTCATCGGCGATGGCCGCGCCGATGCCGCGGCTGGCACCGGTGACCAGCACTATCTCGTCCTTCAACAATTGCCTGTCGCTCATGGCTGCTTCCACTCTTCTATCGCGGATTGGAAATCGCCCGGCGTGGCCAGCGATCTTGCTTCAAGGGATTTGTCGATGCGCTTGACCAGGCCAGCCAGTACCTTGCCCGGTCCGCATTCCGCGATGCGGGCAACGCCTTTCGCCTTCAAGGCCAAGGTGCAGTCGGTCCAGCGTACCGGCAGGTACAACTGCCGGACCAGGGCATCGCGGATGTCGTCGATTCCGGCATGGACCTGCGCATCGACATTCTGCACCACGGGGATCGACGGGCCCTGCCAGCGCATGCCACGCATGGTTTCAGCGAGTCGATTGGCGGCTTCGCGCATCAACGGCGTATGCGAGGGCACGCTGACCGCCAGCTTGACGATCTTGCGCACACCGCGTTCGGTGAGCAGTGCGATGGCGCGATCGACCGCGGCCGTATCGCCACCGATGACGATCTGCCCCGGGGAGTTGTAGTTGGCGGGCACCACGACCTGGCTGTCCGATGCCTGCCTGCAGGCTTCCGCAACCAGCTCGTCGTCGGCGCCGAGCACCGCTGCCATCGCGCCCACGCCGGTCGGGGCCGCGTCCTGCATGAGCTGCCCGCGCAAACGCACCAGGTGCGCCGCATCGTGCAGCGGGAGCGCACCGGCGGCGACCAGTGCGGTGTATTCCCCGAGACTGTGGCCGGCGAGGAATGCGGGAACCGGGCCGCCCTGTTGTTGCCACGCGCGCCAGACTGCGATCCCGGCAGCCAGAAGCGCCGGCTGGGTGTATTCGGTGCGGTTGAGCATTTCCTCCGGGCCGCCCTGCGACAGGGCCCACAGGTCCGTACCAGCACCATCGGAAGCTTCGACGAAGGTCTCGCGCACGACCGGGTGCAACTCCGAAAGTTCGGCCAGCATCGCCAGCGATTGCGATCCCTGGCCCGGGAACACGAAAGCCAGTGAAGGGTCGGTGGTAAGTCGTGGGGTCACTGGCCAATCCTGTATGCGTCGGCGCGCATGATAAGGGCGAACGCGCCACATCGTCTGTACCGGTGCGTATCGTTCGGCATGCGGCATTGCATGGGTCGATGGCGATTCATCACGCTGCGATCAGCGGCCGCTTGCTGCGATTGCCTCGTCGCGGGCGCCTGGAGCAGGCGAATGGATGGAAAGCGGGCACTGGCGAACACCGCACGTATTCGCCCAAGCAAGATTCGCGCACCGGCAAGCGGCGCAAGCCGGGCACGCTAGAGGCGTGACGTTACGGAAAAACACGAGCGCGGGGCGCAATACCTGAAACGCAACGGCTGGGTGCCGCGCATATGTCAAGCAGGGCTCAATAGCGCAGCAGCGTGGAGCCCCAGGTGAAGCCGCCACCGAAGGCTTCCAGCAGCAGCAACTGGCCGCGCTGCACGCGACCCGAGCGTACCGCCGCATCCAGCGCCAGCGGCACCGAACCTGCGGACGTATTGCCATGGCGGTCGACGGTCACGATTACGCGATCCATCGGCATTTCCAGGCGCTTGGCCGTGGCCTCGATGATGCGCAGGTTGGCCTGGTGCGGGATCAACCAATCCAGGTCCCGCTTGTCCAGGCCATTGGCCTCGAGCGTCTCGTCGACCACGCCATCCAGCGCCTTCACCGCGTACTTGAAGACGTCGTTGCCTTTCATGTGGATGCGCGCGCCGCCGTTGGGCTCATCCTGCCTGAAACCGACCGAGACACCGACCGGATTCCACAGCAATTCCTTCTTGGCGCCATCCGCATGCAGATGGGTACTGAGGATGCCGGTTTCGCTGTCGGCTTTCAGCACCACCGCGCCGGCACCATCGCCAAACAGCACGCAGGTGGTGCGCTCGGTCCAGTCGACGATGCGGCTGAGGGTTTCGGCGCCGACGACCAGTGCGGTCTTGACGTCGCCGGAACGGATGAACTTGTCGGCCACGCTGAGCGCGTAGACGAAACCGGAACAGGCGGCATTCACATCCATCGCCGCGCAGCCGTTGGCGCCCAGTCGCGCCTGGATCAGGCAAGCCGTCGACGGGAAAATCAGGTCGGGGGTGGTGGTGCCGACCACGATCATGTCGATCTCGGAAGCATCCACGCCTGCCGCTTCCAGCGCACGCACCGCGGCGTGGTAGCCGAGGTCGCTGGTGGTCTCGCCTTCCGCGGCGATGTGCCTTTCGCGGATGCCGGTACGGCTGCGTATCCATTCGTCGCTGGTATCGACCTGCTTGGCCAGGTCGTCGTTGGTCAACAGCTTCTCGGGCAGGTAACTGCCCGTGCCGGCGATGCGGGCATAGATACGCCCGTTGGAAGCAGGCCCAACAGGAGCCTGCCCGCCCGAATCACGCTTGCTCATGCCCGCTCCAGCTGTTGGCCCACGCAGGGCCTGGAAAACCTGCCGCACCCGACTCAACAGTGCGCACCGTCAGGTGCGCAACCGGATCAATCTTCGTCGGAGACTACGTCGGCCTTGGTCGCGATGACCTTCTTGCCACGGTAATAACCATCGGCGGTCACGTGATGGCGGATGTGGGTCTCGCCGCTGGTCGGATCGGTGGCCAGCTGCTTGGCGGTCAGGCTGTCGTGCGAACGACGCTGGCCACGGCGGGACGGGGTGACGCGGGATTTCTGCACTGCCATGGTATTGCTCCGAACTGTTTCGCTGTGTTGCGTTGTGTTGATGGTCCCGGCCGATGCAAGGGCCGGATGTTATTGACGAGAAGCTCCCGGACGGGATGCTCCTGGTCAGTTTTTCTTCAGCGAGGACAGCGCCGCGAACGGGCTGGCTTTCGCCAATTCCTGTTCCGGTATCGGCCATTCGCGATCCACCGCGTCGGACTCCGGATTCATCGGCACCGCGGGAACCGCCAGCACCAATTCATCCTCCACCAGATCCAGCGGCCGCAACATGCCGTCTTCGGGCACCAGCAGCGCTTCGTATTCCGCAGGCAGCGCGGCCTCGTCCGCTTCATCGCGAATCAGGCCCAGCCGCTGCACCGTGTGCACCGGAAACAGGAACCGTTGCAGGCTGCGCTGGCATTCCAGCGGCAACTCCGCATCGATCCGCAATTCCGCATAGGACACCTTCAGCAGCGGGTCGCTGTCGAACTGCAGCGCGTACCGGACCTCGCCTTCGGCGTCGAACAACAACCCCTGCAGGCGCTCCAGCGCCGACAACGGCAGGCGTCCTTCAAACCCTCGCCTGGCCGCGACCATGCGCCAAACATCCAATATCTCGGGCACGTTCGCGGACATAAGCCGCTGAATATTAAGGATGCCGGGCCGAGCTGTCAAACCCGGAAAGCCCGGCAGGATGGGGTTTGCCGCCCTTGCCGGGCTTCGGCAGAATGCCCGCCCCGCTCGAGGACCCTGTCCCATGCCGCTGATCCTGGCCTCCACTTCACGCTACCGCCGCGAACTGCTGGAGCGCCTGCGCCTGCCCTTCCATGTCGCACGCCCCGACGTGGACGAAAGCTCCCGGGCCGAAGAAACCCCATCCGCGCTGGCGCAGAGGCTGGCGCGGGCCAAGGCCATGGCCATCGCTGCACAGCATCCGGAGAGCTGGATCATAGGCTCCGACCAGGTCGCCGCCCTGGAATCCCAGGCACTGGGCAAGCCCGGAACCCGCGAAAACGCAGTTTCCCAGCTAGGCGCCATGTCCGGCCGGGAAATCCGCTTCCATACCGCCGTCTGCCTGGCCCGCGGGGAGGCCGTGTTCGAGGCGATGGACACGACGGTGGTGCGCTTCCGGACCCTGGACACGGACGAGATCGCGCGCTACGTCGACGCCGAACAACCGCTCGACTGCGCCGGCAGCTTCAAGAGCGAGGGGCTGGGCATTGCCTTGTTCGAACACATCGAATCGCGCGACCCGACCGCGCTGGTCGGATTGCCGCTGATCCTGTTGTCGAAGATGCTGCGTGACGCCGGGTTCTCCCTGCCCTGAGGTTCCCGGCAGCTAGTCGGCGACCTCGACCGGCTGCTCCGACCAGTCCTCGACGCTGCCGTCGGCGCCGTGCAGGCGCAGTCCCAGCCAGTGCCTGCCCGGAGTGACAGAGGCCAGGTCCACCTCCGCGACGAACCCGACGTCGGGATGATTGGGGTCGGTGGAAATCTTCCAGAACGCGGCCGTACCCGGACTGGACAACCCATAGCGCGCTTTTGCGACCGCCTTTCCATCCAGCAGGATATCGACGCCTTTCAGACCCACGCCGTCCTTGAAGGCCCACCCGTTCACTTCGAACCGGTGCGCAACGCCGGCCTTGCTCGCTGGCGTATCGATCCAGGCGAACGCGGGCGCGGTGCAGGGTCCCGCGGCCTTCTTCGCCGGCAGCGCAAACAGCAGGAAGCGTTGCCGGCCATGGTCGACGTTGACCACGCGTGGCGGCGGCAGCGGACCGACCTTGCTGCATAGCTGGTGGTAGTAGCCCAGCAACGACTTGTACTGCACGTCGCTGGTCCCGACCACAAGCAACACCGGTCCATCGCGGCCACCGCTGTCCTGCAATCCCCACAGGCTCAATTGCGGCGCACGCCCATGCTTGTGGTTGAGCGGATGATCGAGCACGCGGATGCCGGCATCGCCCAGGGCGAAGCCGAGCTCGGCGCCGGACTTGAAACTGTCCGCCAGTAGCGTGGTATCCGCAGGCAACTTCGCCTGTTCCTCATGCACCGCCGCGACCAGTTCGTCCCAGCCGGCGAAATTGACCGGGTAGAACTTCTCTGCGGCGAATTGCGCGCGCCAGGAAGGCGTGGACAGCACCAGGTAATAGCCGAGCACGACCACCAGGCCGATGCCGGCGGACACCCAGGTAGCGTTGCGCCAGCCGCGCGGCCATTGCTGCAGCAACGCCGGCACCGCGATCAGCAACGGCAGGTAGCCGGGCAGGGGCCAGTGGAAACTCACCCGTTCCACGTCCGCGAAAAAACCCAGGGCGAAGAAGCCCAGCGTCGAGACCCCGCCCAGCAACCCGAAATACCGCCATTGCGCCAGCACGTCCTGCTGCTTGCCCAACGAGCGCATGAATACCCTGACCAGGGCGAAGAACAGCAAGGGCGTGACCAGCGCCGCCTGCACCACCAGGAACCACCCGCCTCCGGACTGGAACGACCAGGGATGGCGATCGACCAGTTGGAAGCGCAGGCCGGCATCGGCGTTTTCCAGGTTCCAGGCGATCAATGGCGCCCAGGCGGCGACACCCAGCGCCAGAGCGATCCACACGCGCGGATCCCGCAGCACGCGCCGGCCTTGCGGCAAGAGCAGCAAGGCCATGAAGCCGACGCCGATCACGCCGATGAAGCGGTAATGGCTCAACGCGCCTATCGCCAACCCCAGCGCCAGCTCGGCGGCGGAAGCCGCGTCGACCTCACGCAACAGACGCGCACCCGCATCCAGGCACAACACCGTGGCGAAGGCCATGGGCACGTCCGGCAATGCGAGGATGCCCAGGCTGCCGGCCAGCGGCATCAGCAGGGTAAGGCTGCCAGCGCGCCAACCGATCGCCTCCCCGAACCAGCGGCCGGCGATATGCGCCGTCAACCAGGGCAACAACGCAGCCAGCAACAGGAACGGCGCGCGCAGGGCCAGCACATGCTGGCCGCCGATTTCGGTACCCAGCCGGGTCATCCACGCGGTCAGTCCCGGCAGGTCCGAATAAGCCGCAGCCAGGTGCCTGCCTTCCTGCCAGTAGAACGCTTCATCCACGAACAGCGGCAAGCGTGCCGCGATCAGGATCTTGGTCGCGGTAATCGCCGTCCACAGCACCAGGAAGGTACGTTGCGCGCGCCCTGCGTCCTGAACTCTTTCGTCCCGCATATCCCGTTAGACTTCCCTGGAAACGAATCCGGAAAAAACAATGCTTGCCGATGCCCCTGCCGACGGAATGCTAACCGATACCCTGTTGCAGGCCATGAAGGCCGCGCAACAGCAAGTCAATTCACTGGTGCTGGGCAAGCCGCAGGAAGTCCGCCTGGCGTTCGTAGCGCTGCTTTCCGGCGGGCACCTCCTCATCGAGGACTTGCCCGGCCTGGGCAAGACCACGCTGGCGCATGCGCTGGCGGCGACCCTGGGGCTCGGCTTCCAACGCGTGCAGTTCACCTCGGACCTGTTGCCGGCCGATGTCCTGGGCGTGTCGATCTACGACGCGCAATCGCGACAGTTCCAGTTCCATCCGGGCCCGGTGTTCACCCACGTGCTGCTCGCCGATGAAATCAATCGCGCCCCGCCCCGCACCCAGAGCGCTTTGCTTGAAGCGATGGCCGAGCATCAGGTGACTCTGGACGGAACGACCCGCGCGTTGCCCGAACCGTTCTTCGTCATCGCCACGCAGAATCCGGTCGATCTTGCCGGTACCTATCCGTTGCCGGACTCGCAACTCGATCGTTTCCTGCTGCGGCTGACCCTGGGTTATCCGGACGCCGGGGCCGAACGCGCACTCCTCGCCGGCACCGACCGCCGCGAACTGATCGCCAAGGCCTCGCCGCTCCTGAGCAGCGCCGATGTGCTGCAACTGCAGGCCGCCGTCAACGAAGTGCACGCCAGCGAGGCGTTGGTGGATTACGTGCAGGCGCTGCTGACCCGCAGCCGCCAGCAACCGGGCGTCCGCGTGGGACTTTCTCCGCGCGCCGGCATCGCCCTGCTGCGTGCCGCGCGCGCCTACGCCTTGCTGCTGGGAAGGCGGCATGTCCTGCCGGAAGACGTGCAAGCCCTGTTTGGCGCGGTCGCCGCGCACCGCCTGGTCGCGGAAGCGGAAGCGTCTTCCGCCCAGGCATTGGCCAAGTCCATCCTGCATGCCGTAGTCGTTGACTAGGGCCTGTTGACGCTATTCGGACAGGCCTACGATGCCGTCGACATTGCACGAACGCCTCGCTGCCCGTGTCGCACTGCTCGCCCGCCCGCGCCACAGCGAAACCCTGCCGGTCAGGTTCGACCGGCGTCGGGTCTATGTATTGCCGACCCGCTTCGGCCTGTTCTTCGCCGCCTTGTTGTTCGCCATGCTGCTGGGCGCATTGAACTACAACAACAACCCGGCGCTTTTGCTGGCCTTGCTGCTCGGCGCCACCGGTTTGTCCAGCCTGATCGCCGCGCACCTGCAGCTGTCCGGCCTGGGCGTCGATGCGATTTCCGCCGAACCGATGCCCGCCGGCTCCCTGCTTTCGTTGCACGTCGCGCTGTCCGCCACTGACGTGCGGACGCGTCGTGGCTTGCAATTGCGCTGCCGGGAAGCCCACGCCACCGCGCCGCCGCTGTCCGCCGAACCGGTCGTCGCCACGCTTTCACTGGCGACCGAACGACGCGGCTGGATCGAACCAGGCCGAATCCGCGTTTCCACCACCCAGCCCCTGGGCCTGGCCATGGCCTGGTCGTGGGTCTGGTCCGATGCGCCATTGCTGGTGTACCCATGCGCGGAGGCGCAGGGTCCGCCCTTGCCGCCGGGCGATGGCAGCGGCAACCAGGCGCGCCTGCATCCGGCAGGCGACGACGTGCATCACCTGCGTGGCTATCGCACCGGCGACCCGCGTCGCGCGATCGCCTGGAAGCCCTCTGCACGCCGCGACACCCTGCTGGTCCGCGAATACGAACAACCCCTGGCGACCGAAGTGACCCTGGACTGGCGTGCGCTTTCGCAACTCGCTTACGAACAACGCATTCGCCGGCTGGCCCATTGGGTGGACCTGGCCGAACGCGAAGGCCGGCGCTATCGCCTGCTGCTGCCGGGACAGCCGGTATTGGGGCCCGCCCACGGCAGTGCCCATCGGCACCTGTGCCTGCGTGCACTTGCATTGTTGCCGGACGCTGAAGGCCGGCCGTGGTCATGACCCGGATCGACGACGGCAGCCGCTTGTGGACCTTGGGGACGGCCGCGCTCGCCTTGCTGCCATTGCTGTTGCAGCTGCCTGTGCAAATCGCATGGGGGATAGCACTGGCGGCGATGCTGGTCGCCGCCGTGTCGTGGCGCAAGACCTTGCCCGCACCGTTGCGCCTAGTGCTGGCACTGCTGGTACTGGCGGCAGTGTTCTCGCAAACCGGATTGCGCCTGGGCCGCGACACCGGCTGCGCGCTGCTCGCGGCGATGATCGCGATCAAGCCTTCGGAAACCTTCACCCTGCGCGATGCGCGCAGCCTGGTCGGGTTCGCCCTGTTCGCGCCGTTCGCAGCCTTCCTGCTCGACCAGGGCCCCTTGACCATGGCCCTCGGCGTGATTGCCGTGCTGTGCGCGCTGGTGGCGCTGCAGCGCCTTGCCGACGTGGAGGCCGGCCCACTGTCCAGCACCATCGCTCCGTCGCACAAGTTGCTGGCCGTCGCCCGGCTGGTGGCGATCGGATTGCCGCTGGCGCTGGCCATGTTCTGGCTGTTCCCGCGGCTGGGCACGCCCCTTTGGGGCGTCCCCGATCGCGCGCTGGGTCGTCCCGGCCTGTCCGACCGCATGACTCCGGGCGAGTGGCTGGACCTGATGGCCGACGACAGCCCGGCGTTGCGCGTGCAGTTCTTCGGCACGCGTCCGCGGTCGCAGGACATGTACTGGCGCGGCCCGGTGTTGTGGGATTTCGACGGGCGCAGTTGGACACAACCGCGAATGATGCGGCACCTGTCCGCACAGCCCGTCCAGCGCAGGAACATCGACTGGGACTACCAGATCGAATTCGAACCCACCGACCGACGACAGCTCGTCGCCCTGGACCTGCCCCACGCCGCGCGTCCGGGAACCACGCTCTCGCTCGACTACGGCTTGTATTCGGACCGGCCATTGAGCGGGCTGACCCGTTGGCGCCTGCAGTCATCGCCACCGGCTTCTTTCCAGGCCCAGCTCGGCGACCCGCTGCGACGCCGGGCGTTGGCGTTGCCGGCCGGCTACAACCCGCGCACCATCGCCCTCGCCGAACAATGGCGCCGGGAGGCGGGCGGGGATGACACCGCGATCGTGCGCAGGGCGATGGACTGGATCAATCGTGATTTCGGCTACACCCTCGAAACCCCGTTGCCGGGACGCGATGGCGTGGACGAATTCCTGTTCGACGAAAAGAAAGGGTTCTGCCAGCACTTCAGTTCCTCGTTCGTGGTGTTGATGCGCGCCGCCGGGATTCCCGCGCGGGTGGTCACCGGCTATGCCGGAGGTATTCGCAATCCGATCGGCGATTACTGGGTGGTCAGGAAGATGGATGCGCATGCGTGGGCGGAAGTCTGGCTGCCGCAACGCGGCTGGGTACGCATGGATCCGACCGCCGCGGTCGCACCCGAACGCATCTACGACACCTTGGAGGATCGCCTCGGCGCGGGAGCGGCTTCAGGAGCTCGCGGCCAGTTGGTCAGGCTTGGCGACCTGGGCGACTGGATGCGGCGCGGCTGGAACAACTGGGTGCTCGGCTTCAACGCCGAGCGCCAGCAACATATGCTGCAATCGTTCGGTATCCGCCATCTGGGCGGCCAGCGCCTGATCCTGTTGTTCGCTGTTTCCACGTTGCTGGCCCTGGCCTGGATGGCGTGGCTGCTGGCCAGGGGCGAACGCCAGCGCGACCCGTTGCTGCGCGCCTGGCATGCGCTTGGCGCGCGTTACGCCAGGCTCGGCTTGGCCCGGGAAGCGCACGAGCCGGCCTCTCTGTGGGCCGAACGCGTGACCAAGGCCAGGCCGCAATCGCGATCCCTGATTCCACTCAGCCACCGTTTCGCCGATGCGCGCTACGCTGCAGGCTTCGGCGACCCGACCTTGATCCACGACTTGCGCCAGCATCATCCCTGAAACCCGGAGATTCGCCATGAACAGCAAGATCCGCATCCTCGCCTTGGCCGCCAGCAGCCTGTTGCTGGGTGCCTGCGCCACGGCGCCCAAGCCCCTGCAGGGCACCTTTACCCCGGTCACGCCTCGCGATGCGGCGGCTGGCAGCCAGGTCGGCACTTCGGTGCGCTGGGGCGGACGCATCGTGGAAACCACCCCGCGCCAGGACACCACCTGCTTCCAGTTGATCTCGCGCCCGCTTGGCGGGACCGGCCGGCCGCTCAGCAGCGCGCCCGACGCCACCGATGGCCGCTTCATCGCCTGTCGCGCGGGTTTCTATGATCCGGCGGTATTCGCCGAAGGTCGCGAAGTCACCTTCATCGGCCGCGTCGATGGCGTGGAGACCACCCGCATCGGCGACTACGATTATCGTCTGCCGAAGATGGCCGCCGACGTGGTCTACCTGTGGCCCGAGTTGCGGGAAGTCCAGGTAGTGCATCCCTACCCGTTCTACGATCCCTTCTGGGGTCCGCGCTGGGGCCGTTATGGCTGGTGGTGATCGCCAGCCGGAAGGACAAGAAAGCCGCTCATCGAGCGGCTTTCTTTTGGGTTACCCGTAGTGGCGTCCCATCGTAGCGCGCTCCTGCGAAGACGACCTTTCCCGTCTGAATGCTTCAGCGCGGCGTGCCGAAGTGCCCGAGCGGCGCCCCCGCCAACAGGTGCAGGTGGATATGGAATACCGTCTGCCCCGCATGGCCTCGGCAGTTCATGACCACGCGGTAGCCATCTGGCGCAAAACCTTCGCGGCGCGCGTATGCGGCAGCGGCGAGCACCAGCTTTCCCACCAGTTCCGCATCGTCCGGCTGCAGGTCGTCCAGGGTGGGGATCCGGACGTTCTTCGGAATGAAGAGCACGTGCACCGGCGCCTGTGGGGCGATGTCGCGGAACGCCAGCACGTCCTCGTCCTCGTAGACGATGTCGGCGGGTATTTCGCGACGGATGATCTTGCCGAAGAGGGTGTCGCCGGTCATGTGAGTCTCCTTGATGGGCTTGGGCAATTGTGGGAGCACCCCTTTGGGCACGGCTTTCCAGTCAGTCGCAATGAGTCGGGCCGGGAGCTTGCGCCAAGGGGAGCACCCTACAAGGGCATCTCGCTGCGGGTGCCAAACGCGTGCGAGAGCGTGCCGCGATCGACGTACTCCAGTTCGCCGCCCAACGGTACGCCATGGGTCAGGCGGCTGGGATGCACGTTCTGCTGGCGCGCCAACTGGGCGAGATAGTGCGCGGTGGCTTCGCCTTCGACGGTGGGATTGGTGGCGATGATCAACTCGGTGATCGCACCTTGCGCCAGTCGTTCGGACAGCGCATCGAGGCCGAGTTCGCGCGGACCGATCCCATCCAGCGGCGACAAGCGACCCTGCAGGATGAAATACAGGCCGCGATAGCCGGTGGCCTGCTCTATCGCCAGGCGATCGGCCGGCGATTCCACTGCGCATAGCAACTGCTGGTCGCGGCTGGAACTGGCGCAGATGGCGCAGACTTCGGTCTCGGTGAAGTCGCGGCAATATCTGCAATGGCCGATGTGCTCCAGTGCCACGCCCAGCACTTCGGCCAGGCGCCTGCCGCCCTCGCGCTCGCGTTCGAGCAGCTGGTAAGCCATGCGCTGCGCGGTCTTCTGGCCGACACCGGGCAGGACGCGCAGGGCTTCGATGAGTTGTTCGAGTAAAGGCGCGCTCATGGCGTTATTGCCCCTCCCCTTGCGCAAGCAGGGGGAGGCTGGGAGGGGGTCAAAGTAAAGGGCTGGTGTTGCATGGAGGTCACGCAGACCTTCCCCGCCTTCGCGAGGAAGGATCAGGGGGTCAGAACGGCATCTTCATGCCCGGCGGCAACTGCATGCCGGCGGTGGCGGCGCCCATCCTGCTCTTGGACTCGGCATCGATCTTGTTGGAGGCGTCATTGAACGCGGCCGCGATGAGGTCTTCGGCCATTTCCGGATCCGACAGAACGCTCGGATCGATGCGCACCTTCCTGCACTCCTTGGCGCCGGTCAGGGTCACGCTGACCATGCCGCCGCCGGCGCTGCCGGTCACTTCGAGGTTGGCCAGTTCTTCCTGCGCACGCTGCATGTTTTCCTGCATCTTCTGCGCTTGCTGCATCAGTTGGGCGATATTTCCACGCATTGTCTTACCTGTTCATTCGTCGAAGGGGCGGATGGAATCCGGAACCAGTCTGGCGCCGTGTTGCTGGATCAGGCGCTGCACGTCCGGGTTGTTCATGAAATTTTCTTCGTCGGCGCTCTGGCGGATATTGCGCTCGCGATGGCTGCGCTGCTGCAGCGTCTCCGATTCGCCCAGCGCATGGTCGAACACGATGCGCGGCGCGGCGCCCAGCCTGGCCGCCAGGGCATTGGACAATTCGGCCAGCGATTTTTCCGAACGCAGGTAGTCGAAGCCCGCGTCCAGCGACAAGCTCAGCACGCCGTCGTCATAGCCGACGAACGCGGCGTTCTCGGCCAACTGGCGTGCGGCGCCTTTCATGCCGCTGTCGCCGGCGAATTGCAGCCATTGTTCGGCGGTCGCGATGGCGGCGGATTCCATGGAAGCGGTTCCGATGGAGGCTGCGACCCTGGGCGGCTCGACTGCTTTCGCAATGGGTACGGCCACGGGCGTCATTACCGGCCTGGCGATCACTGCCGCGACTTCCGCTTCCGGTTTCATCGCCGGTTTCGATGGCGTCGAACCTGCTGTCGTCGAACCCGCTACCGCCGCAGGCATCGGTGACGGCTTCACTGCTTCGGTGGTGCCCGTGGGCTCCGCAACAACCTGTCCCGCGCCCGCGGGACGGAACGCCAGCATACGCAGCACGCTCATCTCGAAACCGGCGCGCGTGCTCGGCGCCAGATGCAGGTCGCGGCGGCCGTTCACCGCCATCTGGTACCAGAGCTGCACCACCTCGGGGCGCAGGCGCCCGGCGAAATCGTCGGCATCGACGCCATCGGCTTCGATCGCCACGGCCGGCACCAGCTGCCGCACCTGGATGCGATGCAGCGCCTCGGCCAGCGCGTCGAGTACGCCATTCCAGTCAGGCGAGAATTCGGCCAGCGCGGCAACGATCTGCAACAGGCGGGCGCCGTCGCCAGCGGCCAGCGCATCGAGCATGGCGCCGACCTGGGTGCGATCGACCGTGCCCAGCATGGTCCGCACACCTTCCTCGCGCAGCGCGCCACCGTCGCCGCTGCCGGTATAGGCGATGGCCTGGTCCAATAGCGACAAGCCATCGCGCAGGCTGCCGTCGGCGGCCTTGGCCAGCTGGCGGATGGCGCTGGCGTCGGCTTCGATGCCTTCGGCCGCCAGGATTTTGCCGATCTGGCCAGAAATCTGGTCTTCGTCCAGGCGCTTGAGGTTGAACTGCAGGCAGCGCGACAGCACCGTGACCAGCAGTTTCTGCGGGTCGGTGGTAGCGAGCAGGAACTTGACGTGTTCCGGCGGCTCTTCCAGGGTCTTCAGCAGCGCGTTGAACGCCTGTTTCGACAGCATGTGCACTTCGTCGATCAGGTAGACCTTGAACTTGCCGCGCGATGGCATGTACTGCGCGTTCTCGATCACCTCGCGTACGTCGTCGACGCCGGTATTGGAAGCCGCATCGATTTCCAGCAGGTCCAGGTAGCGCCCCGAATCGATGTCCAGGCAGGTCGAGCACTTGCCGCAAGGCTCGGCGCTGGTGCCTTCCTCGCAGTTCAGCGACTTGGCGAAGATCCGGGCGATCGTGGTCTTGCCCACGCCGCGGGTGCCGGTGAACAGGAAGGCATGGTGCACACGACCGCTTTCCAGCGCGTTGGTCAGCGCGCGCACCACGTGTTCCTGCCCGACCAGCTCGGCAAAGCGCTTCGGGCGCCACTTTCTGGCGAGGACGAGATAGGACATCAGGCAGCCGTTTTCATCTGAATGGCCATTGTGCCGCGCCGAGTGGTTCTGTCCAAGGAAAGAATTTCCCGGCCCGTCGCCACGTGCCCGGATAATGAATGGCCGGCGAAATCCCGCTCCCGGACAGGTGGGGCTCGCAATAAATCCCCGCGACCGCTAGAATTCGCGGCCCTGAAAGCGGCTTTGCGCCGCCTGCAGGTCCCGGAGAGGTGTCCGAGCGGTTGAAGGAGCACGCCTGGAAAGTGTGTAAGCGTCTAAACCGCGCTTCGGGGGTTCGAATCCCCCTCTCTCCGCCAGTTTCGAAGTTTGATGCGTCGCCAGATGCATGCTCCAAGGATGTATGTCCTATGGTGGCCCCGTCGGCCCCTCGCGACGCTAGGTTGAAAACTCCGCCAGGGCCGGAAGGCAGCAACGGTATTGACTGATGCGGGTGCCGAGGTCAGCCGGCGGGGCCGCCACCTTTCCGGCAGCGGCCCGTACCGCCCAGGCGGTCCATTCCCGAAACGAGTCCGCCGCAACTCTAATCGCCAGGCACGAACCCCAGCGCGTCCGGCTCACGGCCCGCCGTCCAGCGATCCACGACTTTCCAGGCCTCGGTATCGATCACCGCGATCCGGTCGCCGCCGCTGATCGCCACGTAGGCACGCGGGCGCACGGGATCCACCACCACCCCGATCGGCAAGGCGGCGCGGCCCAGCATGGTCCGGTTGTAGTCCATGCCTGCCTCGGCCAGTTCGACAGTCGCCACCCGCAACTTGGTGCGGACTTCGAACACCACTACGTTCGCTGCCCCGGCATTGACCACCAGCGCATGCCGGCCATCGCCGGTGAAGGCGACCCGGATCGGGAAGCCCTTGCTGCTCATCCTCCGCCGCAGCGCCAGCGTGGCCGGATCATGCACGGTGATGGTGCCGTCCGCGCGATTGGTCACCCACACTTCATGGCCGTCGGGACTGACCGCCACTCCCTCCGCGCCCTTGCCCGCCACGCGCTCGTGGGGCTTGCGGCCCGACGCCAGGTCGATGCGGCTCACGGTGCCGGCATTGATCTTGGTGACGTAGGCGAATTTCGCGTCCGGCGACAGCGCGAGCATGTGCCCGGTACCGCCGCCCACGTCGATCACCCGCTCCACCTTGCCGCGGGCGATGTCCACCAGCAACAGGCTGGCCGAACCTTCGGTGGTCACCAGGGCGCGCCGATCGCCCGGCAGCAGGCGCAGGCCGTGTGGCGCGCCGTGCTCACCCAAGTCGATGGACCTGGTCGGCTTGCCGCCGACCAGGTCCAGCACCGACAAGGTGTTGCCCGAAGTCTCACGACCGTAGTTGCTGACCACGGCGAAGCGGCCATTGGCGGCCACGGCGATTTCATGCGGGGCCTCGCCGGTGCGGAATTCGCCGGTCTTGCGGCCGTCGCGTGGCGATAGCCGCCATACGCTGTCGCCGGACTTGTTGCCGACCAGCAGTTCGTCCGCATGCACATTGCCGGCTGCAAGCCAAAGAGCCCACAACATCAGCCAGGGAAACAGAAACCGGCGGGAAAGAGGCATGCGTCGGGTACCGGTATCAGTCTTTCGGATGGGAACCGGCATCGGGATGCAGCCAGCCCGCATCGCCTTCGCGATAGCGTTCCTGCTTCCAGATCGGCACCCGCGACTTCACTTCATCGATGACATGGCGGCAGGCATCGAACGCCGCGCCGCGATGCGCGGCGCTCACGCCCACCCACACCGCCAGTTCGCCGATGCGCAGTTCACCGATGCGGTGCACGCAACGCGCATCGAGGATGGCGAACCGGCCCAGCGCTTCCTCGATGATCCGCTCACCCTCCTTTTCGGCCAGGGCCACGTAAGCCTCGTAGTGCAATCCCTGCACCGCCCTGCCCTCGTTGTGGTCGCGGACCCAGCCTTCGAAACTGGCGAAGGCACCCGCGGTCCCGTGACGGAGGCTATCGCGCAAGGGATCGATGCGGATCGGAGCATCCGAAAGCTGGAAACGCTTCATGCGCGCATGACTCCGTTCTACCCCCCCGATACCGGCGGGATGAACGCGATCTCGCTTCCTTCGCGCAATCCATCCCCCCACCGCGCGAACTCGCCATCGGCCGCCACCCGCAGGCGATCCGCAGGCCAGGTGAAACCGTGGCGCGATTGCAGTTCCGCATACAGGCCCTGCAGGTCGACCGCCTCGGATTCGGTCCGTTCGGAAGCGAGCCCTGCCGCATCGCGCAGGCTTGCGAAATAAAGCACCGTCACCGCGGTCACCGCGCTTCCCCGAAATCGCGCTTGCCACCGCGCTTTCCCAGCAGCTTCGCCGGGCCGATGACGATGCGGTGCGAAAGCGCCTTGCACATGTCGTACACGGTCAACGCGGCCACGGTGGCGCCGGTCAGCGCCTCCATCTCCACGCCGGTGCGATGCATGGTCTTGACCGCACACTCGATCTTCAAGGCGCTGTCGCCCTCCCAGGCGATGCCGATGCGGCAACCATCGATCGGCAAGGGATGGCAGAAGGGAATCAGTTCGTGGGTGCGCTTCACCGCCATCGTGCCGGCGATGATCGCGGTCTCGACGATGCCGCCCTTGGCGCTGCGCAAGCCGCTGGCGCGCAGTTGCGTGGCGACTTCCTTCGGGAAACGCACGCGGCACTCCGCCCTGGCCTCACGCGCGGCAACTTCCTTGGCGGAAACATCCACCATCGCCGGCAGGCCGGCCGCATCAAGGTGGGTCAGGGTCTTGCCGCGGGTCGCCATTCAACCACCGACCAGGAACATTTCGACATGCCTGCCGCGTGTCGCCTCGCGTTCGCCGCGCAATTCGCTGTAGCGGTCCGTGCGCCGCGACCACAGCCCGGCGACCTGTTCGACCAGGGCATCCTCGCCACGCGCCAGCGCGCCGCGCAGGTCCGCGCCGTCGCTCGCGAACAGGCAGGTGTAAAGCCTGCCGTCGGCGGAAACGCGCGCGCGATGGCAGTCGCCGCAGAAGGTCTCGCTGATCGAGCTGACGAAGCCGACCTCGCCCGCACCGTCCTCGAATCGGTAACGCGTGGCCACCTCGCCGCGATAATTCGGATCCAGCGGCAGGATCGGCCAGCGGGCGGCGATGCGGTCGCGCAGTTCGCGCGACGTGACGACCTGTTCGCGCTTCCATCCATTGCAACTGCCCACGTCCATGTATTCGATGAAACGCAGCACGTGGCCACTGCCGCGGAAACGTTCCAGCAGGGGCATGACCTGGTCTTCGTTGATGCCACGCTGGACCACGCAATTGATCTTCAGTGAAGCGAACCCGGCCCGCGTCGCCGCTTCGATGCCTTCCAGCACCGTCGCCAATTCGCCACGGCCGCCGGACATGCTACGGAACAGGTCCGCATCCAGCGCGTCCAGGCTGACCGTCAATCGGCGCAGTCCTCCGCGATGCAGTGCTTCGGCCTGCGCCGCCAGCAGCGAACCGTTGCTGGTCAGGGCCAGGTCGTCGATGCCGGGAATGGCCGCGAGTCGCGCAACCAGTTCCGGCAGCCGCTTGCGCAGCAGCGGCTCGCCGCCGGTCAGGCGCAACTTGCTGACACCCAGTCGGGCAAAGCCACGTACCAGGGTCTCGATCTCGTCGAACGACATCCGCGAGGCCGCGTCCAGGCCGTGATCGTCCGCGACCCGGTCGGCGGGCATGCAGTAATCGCAACGGAAATTGCAGGCCTCGATCACCGACAGGCGCAGGTCGCGCAGCGGCCGCCCGCGCCCATCCAAAAGCACGTTCGGCCGCGCGTTCGGCGACTTGATCGGGGTTTGCAGGGCTACGTTCATGGGGAAGGAATGCGGGCTGCGGTCGTCTCCTGCAAGGCTAGCACTTCGCCCGGCAGCGCCACGCGATATCCGCGGGCCGCGAGCGCGCGGCCATCCCCGGCGCTGGCGTAGTGGTACAGGATGCACCGCTGCAGCAAGGCAGGCGGATATTCGCGTTCCAGGTCGTCGATGCCGCTGTGCGACGGATTGCCGTGCAGGCTGCAGTCATGGGCGATCAGTTCCCCGGCGTCCGCATACTTCGCCAATGCTTCGGGAATCGGCCGGGTATCGCCGGTCCAGACCAGGCTGCCATGCAGTCGCAGGGAATAGGCGGTCTCGGGCCAATGATGGCGCGCCGGGAACACCTCCAGGCGCACGCCGTCGTGCCAGAACGAATCGCCGACCGCGACCAGTTGGAACGCGTCCCAGAAGTTGACCCCGCCTTCCGCCAGCACGTTCGGATAGTCGGCGATGCGTTTGTGCAGCAGCGGCACCACGGTGGCCGGGACATAGAGCTTCACTTTTCCGCGTTGTTGCGCGTCGAACCAGGTGGCGACGAACAGGCGCTCGAAACCGGCGACATGGTCCAGGTGCACGTGGGTGACGAACAAGGCCTCCGGCATCGAACCATAATGGGCCAGGTAGGCCGACAGTCCTTCGGCGCCGCAATCGATGGTCAGCCAGGGCCTGCCATCGCGCTCGAGGGTGGCGTTGGCCGAGCCCAGCTCCACCGCCGAGGCATTGCCCACGCCAAGGAACCGCAGCGCCCAGCCCATCAGAACCCCCGCTGCCAGGCGGTGTCGTAGGCGCGACGCAGTTGCGCGAAGTCCTGCAGCACTTCCTCGCGACTGCGCGAAGCGCGCAACTTCAGCAGCGAGCGCTGCAGGCGCATCAGGTTGTTCTCGCGCCAGCGCGTGGCCGGGATTCGCAGCGCGCCACGATCGAAATCGATCAACCAGCCCTTGCCCTGCGCATTGAACAGCACGTTGTGCGCATTGAGGTCGGCGTGGTCCAGCCCGGCGCGATGGAAGCGCGCGACCAGGCGGCCGGCTTCCTCCCACGGCGCGTCCTTGCCCGCGACCAGGGCACGGTCCGCGAGCGAGCGTACGTCGGGCAATCGCTCGATCAGGATCGCGGCGCGGTAATTCAAGCCGTTGCGCACATAGCTGGCGGCGATCGGGCGTGGCACCGGCAGTCCCTTGGCCAGCAGCACCCGGGTCAGGCGGAATTCCTCGAAACTGCGGGTCCGGTTGGCCCCATGCCACAGATACTGGTCGCGGCTGACCCGGGCCGCCCAGCCGCCGCGCAGGTACAGGCGCAACAGGCTGGGACCGAAGGGCGCATCGATGAACCAGGCGCCGCCGCGGCCGCCGCTGTCCACCGGCCGCGCCCGTTCACCCCACTTCGCCGGCAGGAACCATTCCGGGTCCGCTTGCCGCAACTGCTTGCTGTCGAACAGAATCGCTCCCAATCCGCTACCTTCGCGGAACGGGATCATGGATTCCGTGGCATCGAATTCGACCATATCTTCCGAGTCTAACAACACTTGTCGATCAATCCCTTATCGCTGTGCCTGTTGCGCCTGTCGGCGCTGGGCGACGTGACCCACGTCGTGCCCCTGGTCCGCACGTTGCAGAAGGCGTGGCCGCAGCTGCAACTCGACTGGATCATCGACAAGGGCGGGCAGAAGCTGCTCGAGGGCCTGCAGGGCGTGGCCTTCCACGCCTACGACAAGCGCTCGGGGCTGGCGGGCATGCGCGCCCTGCGCCGCGAGCTGCCGGCACAAGGCTTCGACGCGCTGCTGCAGATGCAGGTCGCATTGCGCGCCAACGTGCTGTCCGCCTTCATCCCGGCGCGTCGCCGCATCGGCTACGACCGCGCGCGCTCCCGGGACCTGCACGGGTTTTTCATCAACGAACGCATCCCCGACCGCCCCGGCATCCACGTGCTCGATGCCATCGGCAGCTTCTGCGAACCGCTGGGCCTGAAACAGACCGAGGTCGCGTGGAATTTGCCGGTGCCGGAATCGGCGCGGGAATGGGCGCGCGAACAATGGGCCGACGATGACGCCCCGACCCTGGTGATCTCGCCCTGCTCCAGCCATGTGCGACGCAACTGGTATCCGGACCGTTACGCCGCCGTCGCCGACCATGCGGCGGCGAAGGGCTGGCGCATCGTTTTGTGCGGCGGCCGCAGCGAGCTGGAACGCAGTACCACCGACGCGATAGTGGCGGCGATGAAGGCGCCCGCGCTGGACCTGGTCGGCAAGGACACGCTGAAGCAGTTGCCCGCCTTGCTGGAACGCGCCGCACTGGTGATGACCCCCGACTCCGGGCCGATGCACATCGCCAACGCGATGGGCAGCAAGGTGCTGGGCCTGCATGCGGCGAGCAATCCACTGCGCAGCGGACCGTATTCGGACGTGCGCTACTGCGTGGACAGGTACGACACGGCAGCGCGCAAGTTCCTCGGCAAGCCAGCCAGCGAGCTTGGCTGGGGGACGAAGATCGAGTTCGACGACGTGATGGGTTTGATCGGCGTGGAAGACGCGGTTGCCGCGTTCGAGCGCTACGTGTCCGACCACCCGCGCGCATGATCCGGTTTCCCTTCCGTACCGGGATCGAAATGTCGCTGCAATCCCTGTTCGGCATCGACCTGCCGGTCATCCAGGCGCCGATGGCCGGTTCGCAAGGCAGCGCACTGGCAATCGCGGTGTCGAATGCGGGAGGTCTGGGCTCGCTGCCCTGCGCGATGCTGGGTGCGGATGCCTTGCGCGCGGAACTCGTTGCGATCAAGGCGCAAACCGACCGGCCTTACAACCTCAACTTCTTCTGCCACGCCACACCCGTGCCCGATCCCGTGCGTGAAGCCAGGTGGCGCGCGGTACTGGAACCCTGCTATCGCGCCTTCGGTCTCGACTCCGGACAGCTGACGGCCGCTCCTGCACGCTTGCCCTTCGATGCGCCAACCGCCGAACTGCTGGAGGAGTTCAAGCCGCCGGTGGTCAGCTTCCATTTCGGCCTGCCCTCCCGCGCCCTGCTGGAAAGGATCCGCCGCTGGGACTGCAAGGTCCTGTCCACGGCCACCACGGTCGAGGAGGCGCGCTGGCTGGAAGCCCACGGCGTGGATGCGGTGATCGCGCAGGGCCTGGAGGCCGGCGGACATCGCGGGCACTTCCTTTCCGACGACCTGACCCTGCAATCGGGGATTTTCGCCCTGCTGCCGCGGATCGTCGATGCGATCCGCGTCCCGGTGATCGCCGCCGGCGGCATCGCAGATGACAGGGGAGTCGTTGCCGCGCTCGCGCTGGGCGCATCGGGCGTGCAGGTCGGCACCGCGTTCCTGCTCTGCCCGGAAGCGACCACCGGCGCCGTGCATCGCGCCGCACTATCCAGCGAAGCGGCACGCCATACCGCGCTGACCAATCTCTTCAGCGGACGCCCCGCACGCGGCATCCTCAACCGCTGCATGCGCGAGTTGGGTCCGATGAATCCGCTGGCTCCCGAATTCCCCCTGGCCGCGGCGGCGATGGCGCCGTTGCGGGCGCATTGCGAGCACCAGGGGAACGGGGATTTCTCGCCCCTGTGGTCGGGACAGAATGCCGGCGGCTGCAGGAACATTCCCGCGGCGGAATTGACTAGGCAACTGGCCGGGAAGGCATAAGCCGCGATCAGAGCGGAGCGGCGTCGCTCTTGTAGTCCTGGTACGACTTCTCTTCGACGTAGCTCGAGCCCAAAGCCAGGTTGATGTCCTTCTTGATCCGCGCGCGTTCGTCGTTCTCGAAATAGACGCTGCGCGCGAGCTTGATGAACCCGTCGTCGAATTCCTGCGCCTTTTCCTTGATGCGGATGTCGTCCTCGATCACCCACAGGCGCTCGTTGACCGCCTTCAGCTGCGCACGCAGGCCGACGATGTCGTGGCCCGCCGCCGGGTGCGCCATCCAGGTGGATTCCAGCGCCGACAGCTCCTTGCGCACGTTGGCCAGCTTGGCCTCGTCGTTCATGCGCTCGGACTTGATCTGCAGGATGGCGATCTTGTCGAGCAGTTCGCCGAAGGAAACGGGAGCCTGGATTTCGGACATGGCATGGATTCTCGTTGCGGGAGCGACGATTGTAACGGCCCCGGCATTTACCGGCGGCGATGGCCAATAACGCAAAAGCCCCCATGCGGGGGCCCTTGCGTATCTGGCGGAGAGGGTGGGATTCGAACCCACGGTTGGCTTACACCAACGCCTGATTTCGAGTCAGGTACATTCGACCACTCTGCCACCTCTCCGGTCGCCCGGCCTTGGTGCGGGCCGGGGGTGTGCATGATACGGGCCGGGCCGGGCCGGGACAAGCGAAACCGTGCTTGCCGGGTCACTGAATCCCCGCATGCGCGCGAACCCGCAAAACCTTGCCGCCTGTCCGTTTCCCCGCGATCATTCCGTTAAGCCGATACGGACAATCGGATTCAGACCAACAGGGCGCCATGATCGAATTCGGACACCTCACCCACGTGGGCCTGCGCCGCGACTTGAACGAAGATACCTATTACGGCGACAGCGAGCTGGGTTTGTGGCTGGTCGCCGATGGCATGGGCGGGCACGCCTGCGGCGAAGTCGCCAGCGCCCTGGCCCGGGAAACCATCGTCCGCGAGATCCGCGATGGCACCCCGCTGGCCCAGGCCATCCGCATCGCCGATGAAGAAATCATCCGCACCTCCAGGCGACGCAACGACACCCTGCCCATGGGCACCACGGTGGTCGCGGTGCGCGTGCATGGCAACCGTTTCGAAGTGGCCTGGGTCGGCGACAGCCGCGCCTACCTGTGGCGCGACGGCAACCTGGCCCAGCTCAGCCAGGACCACAGCTACGTGCAGGAACTGATCGCGCAGGGCTCGCTGACCAACGAGCAGGCGCGTTCCCACCCGCACCGCAACGTAGTCACCCAGGCCCTGGGCGTGACCGACCCCAACCACCTCAACGTGGAAACCATGACCGGCGAGTTGAAACCCGGCATGCAGCTGCTGCTGTGCAGCGATGGCCTGACCGAGGAAGTGGACGACCAGGGCATCGCCGGCACCCTGCGCCACGATGACTGCAGCGCTCAGGAATGCGTGGATACCCTGATCGCCGCGGCACTGGACGGGGGCGGCTCCGACAACGTCACCGCGATCCTGGTGCGTTGCCACTGACCCGCAGGCGCTGGGCTTGCAGGCCGCTCCGGCTCCCCCATTGCCTTGTAGATCCGAGCTTGCTCGGATGCTTTTTATTCCGCGCGAAGAGCATCCGAGCAAGCTCGGATCTACAAGGACGGGCTATCCCACAGGCAACGGTCGCCGGATTTCTTGCGCAACGCCACCAGGCGCGATTCGTGCGCGGCCCGTTCGGACTCCGACACCAGCACCCGCGGACGCTGGTCGTGCGCGGTCGCCACGAATACGGGCGTCGCCGACGCCTGCTGCGAAGGCTCGTCGCCACCGAAGCCGATCTCGCCCTGACCGGCGGTCATGTACAGGTACACCTCGCACAGCAACTGCGCATCGAGCAGCGCGCCGTGCAACTGGCGGTGGGCGTTGTCCACGCCCAGGCGCTTGCACAACGCATCCAGCGAATTGCGTTGCCCGGGGAAACGCTGGCGCGCCATCAGCAGCGAATCCTCCACCTGCACGCGGTCGTGCATGCGCCCGTAGCGCTCACCCAGCAGCGACAGCTCGTAGTCGAGGAAACCGATATCGAAAGTCGCGTTGTGGATGATCAGTTCGGCGCCGTCGATGTAGGCGAGGAAGTCGTCGGCGATGTCGGCGAACAAGGGCTTGTCGGCCAGGAATGCCAAACTGAGGCCGGTGACTTCCGCTGCGCCCTGCTCGAATTCGCGCTGCGGATTGATGTACTGGTGCCAGGTGTTGCCGGTGGGTCTCCGTTCCAGCAATTCGACGCAGCCAATTTCGACCACGCGGTTGCCCTTCTTCCATTCCAGGCCGGTGGTTTCGGTATCGAGGATGATCTGACGCATGCCCACAGCTTACCTTGCATGCTCCTGTACGGCATGTTCCTGTGCGGCATGTTCCCACGCGAACAGCTTGAGCTCGATGTCGTCGGCTGCCAGGCGCACCATTTCTTCGAAACGGAAACCGAGCCGTCCGAGTACGCGGATGGAACCCTCATTGCGTGGATCGGTGATGGCGACGACCCGTTGCAGGCCCAGCCTGGAATACGCGTCGGCCAACACCGCCGCACCCGCTTCCACCGCATAGCCATGGCCGCAGTATTCGGGCAACAACGCGTAGCCCAGGTCGACATCTTCCAGCGTCGCGCGTTTCACCAGCCCGCACATGCCCACCGTCTCGCCATTTTCCTTCAGCTCGATGCGCCCCAGGCCGAAACCGTTGGCGGCATAGCTGGCCACCGGGCCCTTCCGCAGGTAGGCGCGCGCATCTTCAAGGCTGTGCACGCCACGGTCGCCGATGTTCTGCAGGAAGCTGGGTTCGTTGAGCAGGCGATTGACGAACACCGCATCGCTCTCGCTGTCCGCCGACAGCGGTCGGATCGCCAGGCGCCCGGTTTCGAGGACCGGCAGTACCATGCTCATCCCGCAGGAGCCAGGTCGCGATGGCGGATCGCCGCATCGCGCGCCAGCACGTCGACGCGCTCGTTGTCGGGATTGCCGGAGTGGCCCTTCACCCAGCGCCAGTCGACCTTGTGCCGCTGGTTGGCCGCATGCAGGCGTTCCCACAGGTCGCGGTTCTTCACCGGGTCGCCGCCGGACGTCTTCCAGTTGCGGCGCACCCAGTTGGCCATCCATTCGGTGATGCCCTGGCGCACGTATTGCGAATCGGTATGCAGGACGATGTGGCAGGGTTCGCTCAACGCCTCCAGGGCCATGATCGCGCCCATCAGCTCCATGCGGTTGTTGGTGGTCAGCGCTTCGCCGCCGGACAGCTCGCGTTCGCGTCCCTGGTAGCGCAGCACCGCCGCCCATCCCCCCGGGCCCGGATTACCCAGGCAGGAGCCGTCGGTATGGATTTCCACTTCTTTCATCGTTCGCCTTCTTTCATGGGTGGATCGCGCATGGGCTGCGCTTGAGTTGGATCGCGTTCGGGTTGGTCATGCCTGGCTCATGCGGGGGTGGCGCCGGCCTGCCATCGACGGGTGACGGGTGCGGGGGGGATCAGCGCGGCACTGCGCTTTTCGAATTCCAGCAGGCAGACCGCGCGCAATCGGCCGGAAGTGGAATTCCCTGTGTCGGAGGCCATGCGCCAGACCGGCCCCAGGTAAACCACCTCGCCTGCGCAAGGTTGCAGGCCCAATCCCCGCAGGGTCCTGCGCCAGCGCTGGACGTCGCACGCCCTCAGTCCGCTGCGCCGCCAGCGCGCGCGATACGGGCTCCAGGGATTGAGGGTGAACAGCCACAGCCTTCCGCCCGGCTCCAGCACCCGTACGCATTCATCCAGCAAACCGTCGGTGCCATCATCCAGCACGTGTTGCACGATCAGGTTGCCGATCGATTCATTGGGCAACGGCAACGGCAGGCCGCAATGCAGACTGCCGGAAAACCGGTCCTGCAGGCGATGCAGCAGCAAGGTCCGTCGCGGCAGATCGAAGATTCCGGGCTCCGGTTCCCGCGGCGCCAGCCACAGCCAGGGTTGCTGGGCCGGGCGGGCGGCCATGGCGGCCCCGATCAACTCCTGTTCCGCCGCCAGCAAGGGCTGGCCCCGTACGCTGTCGAACCAGGCTAGGGCATCGGGTTGACGGCTGATCTGCGGGACGGGCATGTCCGGAATTGTAGAGGACGCCCTCTGTCGCCGCCCTGCCGGCTTCCCTCTGCTCCCCTGTTTTCCCGGTAACCACCCATGCGCCTGACCGCCCTGCCTGCCTTCGAAGACAACTACATCTGGACGCTGGTGGACGACGAGGGCAACGCCGTGATCGTCGATCCCGGCGATGCCACACCGGTCCTGGCCGCCAGCGACCTGGGCCTGTGGCCGGCCGGGGTGCTGCTCACCCACCATCACCCGGACCACTGTGGTGGCGTGGCCGCCTTGCGCGAACGCTGGCCGACCCTGCCGGTGTACGCGCCCGATGATGCGCGCATTCCCGATGCCTCCGAACGGGTCGGCGAAGGTTCCCGCTTCAAGCTGAACAACTGGGATTTCACCGTGCTGGCCGTTCCCGGGCATACCCTCAGCCACATCGCCTTCCATGGGGTCGAGGGCCACCTGTTCTGCGGGGACACCCTGTTCAGCCTTGGCTGCGGACGGCTGTTCGAAGGCACGCCGACGCAGATGCTGGAATCGCTGGAGCGCCTGGCCGCCCTGCCCGGCGACTCGGCCGTGTGCTGCGGGCACGAGTACACTCTGGCCAACGCAGCCTTCGCCCGGGCCGTGGACCCCGCCAACGACGCCCTGCGTCGCCGTACCGAGGAAGCCCAAGCCATGCGCAACGCCGGACGCCCCACCCTGCCCTCCACCCTTGCCATGGAACTGGTCACCAATCCGTTCCTGCGCGTGGACACCCCTGCGATCCGTGCGGCCGTCGCCGACCGCCTGGGCCGCGAACCCACTGACCGGGTCGAAACCTTCGCCGAATTGCGGCGGTGGAAAGACAGCTACCGCGCATGACCCGGCGTTGCCGTGGCGCCTGGTTGTTGCTGTGCGCGTGCGGATGGGCAGGCGGGTCGCTTGCGGCTGACGGGGCAACCCAGGAAGCGGACACGCCGGCTACGGTCATGGCGATTGCCGCAGCCACGCCCGCCTCCGTTCCCGAAAATCCCCTTCCCGGGCATCCGCCGATCGAACTGGAATCGATGCCCGCTTCCGAGCCTGCTCCCGACCAGCGCAACGGCCGCCAGATCTACGAAAATTTCCGTGCCGGCCTGGCCGAACCCCAATGCAACGCGGCCGCCACCAGCGTGCGCTGGAAAAAGCACTTCAGCCAGGCGCCGGTACGCCTGGCCCGGGCCAACGACGACCTGTTGCCGTTGTTCGGCTACGTGGTGGATGCGCTGCGCGAAGCCGATCTGCCCACCGAATTCGCCCTGATTCCGTTCGTGGAAAGTGGCTACAAGCCCGGCGCGCGCAGTGCCGGTGGTCCCGCAGGGCTGTGGCAGTTCATCGGCATCACCGCGCGCAACCATGGCGTGGCGATGCGCAAGGGTTACGACGGGCGATTGTCGCCGGTGGAATCCACCCAGGCCGCAGTGCGCTACCTCAAGACACTCAACGGGATGTTCGGCGGCGACTGGCGGCTGGCGGTGATGGCTTACAACGCCGGCGAGTACCGCATCCTGCAATCGATGCGCCGCGCCGGCATGAATGCCCAGAATGCGAAACCCGCGCAACTGCCCGGACTGTCGGGCATCACCTACGCCTACGTGGAAAAACTGCATGCGCTGGCCTGCATCTTCCAGCAGGCCGACGACCGCGAGGAATGGATGCGCACCCTGGACCGGCCGGTACCGCGTCTGGTGTCGCAGGCCCTGCCGGCCGACGTCGCCAGCCTGGATACCTGGGCGCGGCATCAGGGTCATGACGGCGCCCTGCTGGGGCGTCTGAATCCTGCACTGGCCGCAGGTTTTTCACGTGGCGGCAAGCCCTTGCGGGTGTTGGCCCCGGCCGGCAAGGAAGCCGTGCCCTACCTTGCGGATACGGCGGTTACCCGGCCTGCGCCATCCATCAGTTCCACCGCGCCGGCGCGAGTCGCTGCAACAAAGAAGACCCGGAGTGCGCTTTCCCATACCGTGCGCCGCGGAGAATCGGCCTGGACCATCGCCCGCCGTTATGGCATGCGGCCGCAGCAATTGCTGGCCTACAACGGCCTGGCGGTGAGTGCGGTCCTGCAGCCCGGCATGGTCCTGCAACTGGAAGGCGACGGCAGCGGCAGATAGTCGCGATGCTCCGCGCGACGGGTCGGCGGCGAAAGATGGCAAAATAAGCCGTTGCTCAACCAGCGAGAGAATCCATGGGTTTCCTGCAAGGCAAACGCGCACTCATCACCGGCATCGCCAGCGACCGTTCCATCGCCTCGGGCATCGCCGAAGCCATGCACCGCGAAGGCGCCGAACTGGCCTTCACCTACCAGAACGAGCGATTGAGATCGCGCGTCGAAAAAGCTGCCGCCGAATACGGGAGCGGCATCGTCCTGCCGCTGGACGTGACCGACGACGCGCAGATCGCCGCTTGCTTCGAGCAGCTCGGGCAGCACTGGGACGGTTTCGACATCCTGGTCCATGCCATCGCCTTCGC
>Ga0307414_10000299_pt1 | contig 28946 bp, 29 predicted proteins | sample DK1Ometagenome_FD_203804 | JGI IMG/M metagenome (GOLD analysis project Ga0307414, IMG submission 203804) | Maize rhizosphere microbial communities from greenhouse at UC Davis, California, United States - DK15-O-3 | ecosystem: Host-associated > Plants > Roots > Rhizosphere > Soil | place: USA... | reverse complement strand
CTACCGCGACCTGACATATCGGCCCGGAGCATCTTCTATCGCCGGTAAATGGCCGTTTCCTGGCTTTCTCGGGCCTGTCGCCTCTACCGCTTCATTGCCCAGGGATTCGATCCAGTCGATCCAGTCTGGCCACCAGCTCCCGGGTGTTTCTTTCGCAGATGCAATAAAGTCCGCGAGAGAAAGCATTTTCCTCTCGCAGGTCCAATATTGATATTTGCCGGAGCTCGGCGGATTGACCACCCCGGCAATATGACCCGAACCGGCAAGCAGGAAACGTGTCGGGCCGGAAAAATGTTCCGTGATTTTCCAGACACTTTCCGGCGGCGCGATATGATCCTCGCGTCCGGCCTGAATATAGCTGGGTGTCTTCACCTTGCGCAGGTCGATGGGGGTGCCGTCGATCTGGATCGCGCCGGGCTGAACCAGTTTGTTGTCCCGGTAAAGATCGGTGAGATAGGCCTGATGCCATTTGGCCGGAAGATTGGTCGTGTCGCCATTCCAGTAAAGCAGGTCGAATGGCGGATAATCCTGCCCGAGCAGATAATTGTTGACGACATAGTTCCAGATCAGGTCGCGGCCGCGCAGCAGGTTGAAGGTCGCGGCCATATAGCGGCCGTCCATATAGCCTTCGGACGACAGGGTCTTGATCAGCTTGAGCAGTTCCTCATCAATGAATAGGCTGAGGTCTCCGGCCTTGCTGAAATCCACCTGTGCTGTGAAAAAGGTGGCGCTCTTCACCTTGGACGCCTCTTTGCGCGCGGCCAGCAAGGCCAGCGTCGTGGCAAGGGTCGTCCCGGCAACGCAATAGCCAATGGTATGTACGCTCTCCACGTCGAGCAGTTCGCGTACGGTGTCGATGGCGTCGATCTGGCCGCGCAGGATATAGTCGTCCCAGACAATGTCCTTCATGCTGGCGTCGGCCGATTTCCACGACACGACAAACACCGTCAGGCCCTGTTCGACGGCCCAGCGGATGAAGCTCTTCTCCGGGTTGAGATCGAGTATATAAAAACGGTTGATCCACGGCGGAAATATGACGAGCGGCGTCTTCAAGACCTCCTTCGTCACCGGCGCATACTGGATGAGCTGATAGAGCGGGGTTTCCTTGACGACCTTGCCAGGCGTCGCGGCGATGTTGCGGCCGACTTCGAACGCGGTGCCGTCGGTATGGGTGAGCTGTCCCTTGTCCAAGTCACTGAGAAGATTCTTCAATCCGCGCACCAGGTTTTCCCCGTTGCTCTCGATCGTCTTTTCGATCACCAGCGGGTTGGTCAGCGCGAAATTGCTGGGGCTCATCGCGTCGATGAAGCCTTTGGTGGCGAAGCGGATCTGCTCCTTCTGCTTGGCGGGAACGCCATCAATGGTGTCGATCATCCGCATCATATAGTCGGACGTCAGCAGATAACTTTGCCGGATGACGTCGAATATCGGATCTTTCTGCCATTGCGGTGCAGAGAAACGCCGGTCCTTGATCGCCTTGCCGTCCGTCGCCGGTTTACCGCCGCTATCCAGGAAACGCTGCCACAGCGCCACCCCGTCGGACCAGAATTCCGACTGGATCTTTCCCGCTGCTTCGGGGTCGATTGGGGGTGTGAAGCTGGCAGGAGCCTTGTCGGGTTCGGCCTTGGCCATTTGCCGCGCGCTATATTCCAGAATCAGCTGCTGCGCCTGCCCGACGATGCGAGTCCAGTGCTGCATTTGCTCAAGGGCGGGAACGGGGGATTCAAGGATGCCGGTGTGATCGGTTGGCTGCTTTGCTTCGGCACCGTTCATCCTGGCCTCCTGTCCTGCGCATCCAACATCTTCGCTGGCATGGCTTATAAAGCCGGTATATATGCCCGTGCAGCGCAATCCAAGCATATATTGCGCTGCAGCAATAACGCCTTTGAGGAAAGAACAAGGAATGTACCGATAATGTCCGATGAATTTTACCGCATCAAACGCCTTCCTCCCTATGTCATCGCCGAAGTGAACGCGATGCGGGCGGCGGCGCGAGCGGCGGGCGAGGACATTATCGATCTTGGCATGGGCAATCCCGACCTGCCGCCGCCCGATCATGTGATCGACAAGCTGTGTGAAGTCGCGAGGAAGCCCAGCGCCCACGGCTATTCCGCCTCAAAGGGCATACCCGGTTTGCGCCGCGCCCAGGCGAACTATTACGCCCGGCGATTCGGCGTCGAACTGGACCCCGAGTCCGAAGTGGTGGTGACGCTCGGGTCGAAGGAAGGGCTCGCCAACCTGGCGCAGGCGATCACCGCGCCGGGCGATGTCGTGCTCGCCCCCAATCCCAGCTATCCGATCCACACCTTCGGCTTCATCATCGCGGGCGCGACCATCCGTTCCGTGCCGACGACGCCGGACGAGAAATATTGGCAGGCGCTGGACCGGGCGATGGCCTTTACCGTGCCAAAGCCATCCGTGCTGGTGGTCGGCTATCCGTCCAATCCGACGGCGGAAGTCGTGGACCTCGCCTTTTATGAACGGCTGGTGGCCTGGGCGAAGGAGAATCAGGTCTGGGTTCTCTCCGACCTTGCCTATAGCGAGCTTTATTATGACGGATGTCCGACGCCCTCGATCCTGCAGGTGCCGGGCGCAAAGGACGTGGCGGTGGAGTTCACCTCCATGTCGAAGACCTACAGCATGGCCGGCTGGCGCATGGGCTTTGCGGTTGGCAACAAAAAGCTGATCGCCGCGCTCACCCGCGTCAAAAGCTATCTGGATTATGGCGCCTTCACGCCCATCCAGGCGGCGGCGGTGGCCGCGATCAACGGCCCGCAGGATATCATCGAGAAAAATCGCCAGCTTTATAAGAAGCGCCGCGACGTATTGGTCGAAAGCTTTGGCCGGGCGGGGTGGGAGATTCCGCCCTCGCGGGCGTCCATGTTCTGCTGGGCGCCGCTGCCGCCCGCGGTCGCCCATCTCGGTAGCCTGGAATTTTCCAAGCAGCTTTTGACCCATGCGGGCGTCGCCGTCGCGCCGGGCGTCGGCTATGGCGAGGATGGCGAGGGCTTCGTGCGCATCGCCATGGTCGAAAACGAGCAGCGCATCCGGCAGGCCGCGCGCAATGTCCGGCGTTATCTGCAGAGCATGGGCGTCAACATGGCCTCCACCGCCAAGGCGGAATAGGGATGAACGACCCTGGTTAGCGCCCGTGGGCCGGCTTGAGCGTCCGAGACCGGTTCCTTTTCGCACTGGGCATGGTAGGCTTCGGGATCGGAGGCCCGGTCTCCGGGCCTTCGTTCCTGACGGGCAGGCAAGTCTGTCCGTCTGAGCCGCAGGAGATTTGCGTGATGGATCTGTCCGCCGAGCTCGCCCAGCCAGGGACGGAGGGTTCGCCTCTCGCCATTACGTACAGCTTGCTTGATGGCAACTATCCCGAGAACCGAACCGACGACATGATTATGCAAGAATTGTTCGTCATGCGGTTCTTCCTGGACGGCGAATGGCTGTATCGCACCGCGCCTGATCAGTGGAGCCCCGCGCCCGCGGCGGCCTTGTGGGGTAGCGCCAGTACGATGGAGAAGCTGCGTTGCCCCGCGCCCTTCCGGATCTTCAGCATTGGCTTGCGAACGGTGGCCTGGCTGGAGCTTGCCGGATCGCCTCCCGGCGACTTCGTGGATCGGGTTACCCCGATCGATCCCTTTTTCGGGGGAGCGGTGCCCCAGTTCCTCGACGCCTTGCGGAGCGCCGGGGATCTTCAGGAAATGGCCACCATCGCCGATGCCTGGTTGGCGGGCCTGCGGCGCGGCAAGATACGGCCGCAGACCGCCGATCGGGCGCGGATTTTCGAGGAATATGCCCATTATGACTGGGAACGGCCCATTGGCGAGATCGCCGAGGAGTTCGGCCTGTCCACCCGTCAGCTGGAACGCATGACCACGCAGTCGATCGGTTTCAAGCCGAAACTGCTGACCCGCCGACATCGATTCCTGAACGTCGCCACCGCCTTGCGCGGCCTGGGCGACACCGAATGGCAGGAACTGTGCTACCGCTACTACGCCGACCAGTCGCATATGAGCCGCGAATTCCGGAAGTTCGCCGGCATGGCGCCGGGCGAATTCAAGGAGGCCCATGCGCCGCTGCTGGACGCGACGCTCCGATTCCGCGATGCCAGTTACCGGTTTCTGAAATCGCCCGAAGGCAGGAACCGTCTGTCGGGGGACTTGCCCAGTTTTCAGCAGGCGATATAGCAACGGACCAATGGCCACCGTTACCGTTATCGCCCAGACCATACAGCTCGCCGTGGCGCCGGTGTTCCTGCTGGCGGGCATCGGCGCTTTTCTGAACGTCTGCGCCGGACGGCTCGCCCGCGTCATCGACCGCGCCCGAATGGTCGAACGGCTGGTGCTGAAGACGACCGGGCCGGATCATGACCGGCTGATCTATGAAATCCGCAAGCTCGACCGGCGCATGACCGTGGTCAACAGTTCCATTTTCCTGAGTGTCGCCAGCGCCATCGCGGTCTGTCTCGTGGTCGTGCTGCTCTTTGCCGCCCAGTTGTTCGACGCGCATATGGCAACGCCGGTCGCCTTGTTGTTCATTCTGGCCATGGTGTTGATGATCAGCGCGCTTTGCACCTTCATGGTCGAAATCCGCCTTGCCGCGCGTACCATTCATATCCGCAGCGAAGTGCTCTACCATGAGGCGGCCAAATAACCCGAGGGAAGGAACGCGGTCCTGCAACTGCACATCGTCGCGCGCGGCAAGATCGGACGTTCGCCAGAGGCGGAGCTGGTCGATCGCTATGTGAAGCGGATAAGCTGGCCGGTGAAGATCAGCGAGTTGCCCGACCGGGGCGGCAAAATTCCGCCTGCCCCATCCGGCAGCGTCACCGTGATGCTGGATGAAAAGGGGGAGCATCTGTCCTCCATGGCGTTTGCACAAAAGCTGGAGCGCTGGCGCGACGGCGGGGTTCGGGAATGCCGCTTCCTGATCGGCGCGGCGGACGGCTTTGACGATGCCGAGCGGGAGCGGGCGGACCTGCTCATCGCCTTCGGCCGGGCGACCTGGCCGCACATGCTGGCGCGGGCCATGCTGGCAGAGCAATTGTGGCGCGCGACGAGTATCCTTGCCAACCACCCCTATCATCGCGAAGGATAGCGCCCGATGAAACGGGCGCTCCTCCTGCTGATCCCGGCCGCCATGCTGGCCGCCGCCCCGGTCAGCCCGGCGCAGACGCTGGCGGACGAACAGCAGGCGCTGGCGGCAGCCAAGCAGCAGGCCCAGGAGGCGCGCGCGCGCAGCAAACGGCTGAAGCAGGAGGCGAGCGCTGCGCGCGAGGAGGCGGAACGGGCGCGGCGGCAGGCGGCGGCGCTGGCCGCAAGCATTCAGGCCGCCGAAGCGGATTTGCAGGCGGCGCAGGCGCGCGTCGCGATCATCGCCAGGCTGCAACAGGCGCAGAATGCCCGGCTGGCCGAGCGCCAGGAACCGGTCATGCGCCTGACGGCCGCGCTGCAGATGATGGCGCGGCGGCCCCCCGCCACGGTGCTGGTCCAGCCCGGCTCGATTTCGGACATCGTCCACCTGCGCGCGGTGCTCGCCAGCATCATTCCGGTGATCCGCGCCCGTACCGAAGGACTGCGCGCCGAACTGGAAAAAAGCCGTCAGCTGCGCGCCGACGCCGATCAGGCGCGCGCCTCCTTGCTGGCCGGGCGCATGGCTCTGGACGCGCAACGGGCGGAGCTGCGCGAGATGGAAATGCGCAAGCGCTTCGCGGCGCGGGCGCTGGTCAGCAACGCCAATCTGGAGGCTGACCGCGCCCTGGCGCTGGGGGAAAAGGCGCAGGACATTGTCGAGCTGACGGAAAAGCTGCGCGTGTCCGGCGATGTCCGCGAGGAACTGGCGGAGCTGCCAGGCCCGCTGCTGCGACCCGCCCGGCCCGGTGCGACCGCGCTGCCCCCGTCTGCCGCCCGCCTGCCGCGCAGCGCGCCGCCAGCCTATCGCATGCCGGTGATCGGCAAAGTGGTGACGGGCATGGGCGAGCTGTCCGAAAGCGGGGTCCGCGCGCGCGGCCTGACCATCGCGACGCAGCCCCATGCGCAAGTGGTCGCGCCGACCCGCGGACGCATCGCCTTTGCCGGGGAATACCGCGGCTATGGGCAGATCGTCATCATCGAGCATGGCAATGGCTGGACGACGCTCATCTCCAATCTCGGACGGCTGAGCGTGGATGTCGGCGCTGTGGTCCGCCAGGGCGACCCCATCGGTTCGGCCGGGCAGGGGCGGCCCAAAGTGACGGTGGAGCTGCGCCGGAACGGCCGTCCCATCAACATCGCCGCGCTGCTGGGGTAGGGGGCTAAAGCTCCCCTCCCGCTTGCGGGAGGGGCTTGGGGGAGGGCCTGTAGGGACGGGGTGGTGACATGCCCTCCCCTAACCCCTCCCGCGAGCGGGAGGGGAATGTCCCTTCTCCCCAAACCCCGCTTTGCAACTGCCGCCCAAAGCGCCTATATCTTTGGCTTAACGTGCCGAGGACGCCTGAATCGATGAAGAATAGCCTGATCAAAGCCGCCTTGCTGACCGGCGCCCTGGCGCTCGTGCCGATGACGACGGCGGCGCTTGCCGAGGCGGAGGGCAATAGTTACCGCACGCTCGATGAGTTCATGGACGTGTTCCAGCGGGTGCGCGTCGATTATGTCGATAAGGTGGACGATGAAGCGCTGATCAAGGGTGCGATTGACGGCATGCTGTCCAGCCTGGACCCGCATTCCAGCTTCCTCGACGCGCGCGACTTTGAAAATCTGCGGACCCAGACCGATGGCGCCTATGGCGGCCTTGGCCTGTCGGTCACGATGGAGGATGGCGCGGTCAAGGTGATCGCGCCGACCAAGGACACCCCCGCTGACCGGGCCGGGGTGAAGGCGGGCGACTATATCACCCATCTGGATGGCGAGCTCATCTATGGCGGTACGCTCGATGATGCGGTCGATCGCATGCGCGGCGAGCCGGGGACCAGCATCAAGCTGACCATCGTGCGGCCGGGCCGCGACAAGCCCTTCGATGTCACTATCACGCGCGAGATCATCGAGCTGAAGCCAGTCCGCTGGGAAGTGAAGAACAATATCGGCGTCATCAACATCATCAGCTTTTCCGCCAATACCGGCGCCGATGTGCGCGCTGCGATCCGTGGGATCGAGAAGTCCCTTGGCCGCAAGCCCACAGGCTATGTCCTTGACCTCCGCTCCAATCCGGGCGGGCTTCTGGACGAGGCGGTCAACGTCTCGGACGTGTTCCTGGAACGGGGCGAGATCGTGTCGCAGCGTGGACGGAAAAAGAGCGACATCGAACGCTATTATGCAAAGGCCGGCGACGATACCGGCGGCCTGCCGGTGATCGTGCTGGTCGATGCCGGATCGGCGTCCGCGTCCGAAATCGTCGCGGGCGCGCTGCAGGATCAGCGGCGCGGGCTGGTCATGGGTGAGCGGACCTTTGGCAAGGGCAGCGTGCAGACGCTGCTGCCGCTCAGCAACACCACCGCGCTGCGGCTGACCACGGCGCGCTACTTTACGCCATCGGGCCGGTCGGTGCAGGAAGGCGGGATTGAACCCGACATCCGCGTGCCGCAGATTTCCGATCCGGATTACAAGACGCGCCCGCGCTTCCGCGAGTCCGATTTGCGCCGTCACCTCATCAACGAGGCAAAGGTGGATAACAGCATCCTTGAAGAAGACACCAAGGAAGATCCCCGCTTCAAGGCGACGCCGGAGGAACTGAAAAAGCAGGGTATTGAGGATTTCCAGCTGCACTATGCCATGGAAACGATTGGCCGCATCGCAAAGTCGCCGGTACGGGTTGCAACGCACGCCAGCGATAAGAGGAAATAGGGGTTTCAAGGCTATGCGCGGACTGGCGCTTGCGCGGCTGATCGCGCTGCTCGCCCCTGCGATGTTGCTTGGGGGAGCGCTGCTTTCGGAATATGTGGGCGGCCTCGCCCCATGCGAGATGTGCTACTGGCAGCGTTGGCCCCATGCCGCCGCGATCGGCTTTGCGCTGATGGCGATCTTGCTTCGCGGCCTGGGCAGCCGTTTCTTCCTGCTGCTGGCGGCGCTCGCGATTGCGACCAGCGGGGGCATCGGCGTCTTCCATGCCGGTGTCGAATATGGTTGGTGGGAAGGGCTGACGGCCTGCGCCACCACTGGGACGGGCGGCAGTACGCAGGATGTCATGGACGCGATCATGGCGACGCCGCTGGTCCGGTGCGACGTGCCGCAATGGACGCTGCTCGGCATATCGCTTGCCGGTTTCAACGCCATCTTGTCTCTGGGCGCAGCCGTCGCCATCTTGGGACTGACATTCGGCAGCAAAAGGACTGAGGCATGACGTTGCGCCGCCCCGGGGAAAGACAGGCCGACCGCGCTTCGATGCTGCGGGTGAACCAGGCCGGGGAATTTGGTGCGACTCGCATCTACGCCGGACAACTCGCCGTTTTGGGCGACCGCCACCCGATGGCGCGGGCTATCGCGGGCATGGCAGCCCAGGAAGAACGGCACCGCGTCCATTTCGACGCCATGATGACGCGTCGCGGCGTGCGCCCGACCTTGCTCGCGCCGATGTGGGACCGGGCGGGATTTGCGCTGGGTGCGATCACGGCCGCTCTTGGGCCGGAAGCCGCCATGGCCTGCACTGCGGCTATCGAGACCGAGATTGACCGGCATTATGAAGAGCAGCTGGAAACGATGGGCGATGCCGATCCTGAACTCGCCGATGCGGTCAGGGAATTTCAGGCGGAGGAAGTCGAACATCGCGACATCGCGCTGGCGGCAGGCGCGGAAGCAGCGCCCGCCTATCCGCTCTTGTCGGGGCTGATCCGCCTGGGTTGCCGGACGGCCATAGCCCTGTCCAAGCGTATTTGAACAACCCCCCAACCGGGGAGGGAGGATGAAACATGAAACGCATGATGATGGCAACGGCCCTGCTGGGCCTGACGGTATCGCTTCCCTCCGCCGCGCAAGATCGGGCATCGGCTGGCGTGGCCGATGACGCATCGGTGAAGATCAACCAGCTCATCGTCTATGGTGACGATCCCTGCCCCGAAAGCACGGCCGACCAGATCACTGTATGCGCGCGCAAGGGCGAAAATGAGCGCTTCCGCATTCCCGAAGCGCTTCGTGACGACCCCCGCGCGCCAGGCCGCGAAAGCTGGACCAACCGGGCCGAAGCGCTGGAATATGTCGGCAAGAGCGGCACCGACAGCTGCTCTCCGGTCGGCGCGGGCGGCTTTACCGGCTGCTTCGCGCAGTTGATGCGGCAGGCGCGCGCCGAACGCATGGGGGCCGACAATGTCAGCTGGGCGCAGCTGGTCGAGGCCGAACGGCGCAAGCGGCTGGAAAAGCTGGACGCTGAGGCCGAGGCGATTGAACAGCAGCTCCGGGAACAGGAACGCAGCGGCGGGTAGGGAACTGCCTGCGTATCGTAAAATACAGCAACCGTTCATCCACCCGGGCGGATGACAGTCCCCATGATCCGCCTACGCTCTTTAACGCCCGCCGTCGCGCTCGCCGTCGTCAACTTCGCCCTGATGATCGCCCCCGCTCAGGCCGAAGCGCCCGATCGGGTGGCAACGCTGGTGGTCTATGGTGATGACCCTTGCCCGGTCGAGGAAGGCGGCGGGATCGTCGTTTGCGCGCGCAAGCCGGAGAGCGAACGCTACCGCATCCCCAAGGACCTGCGCCCGAAGAAGGAGGTCGTTGGCAGCCAGGGCTGGGCCAGCCGCGTGCAGACCATGGAGGCAAGCGGCCGCCAGCTACTGCCCAACAGCTGCACCGTCATCGGCAGCAACGGCCAGACCGGCTGTACCCAGGCCATGCTCCGCCAATGGTTCGAAGAACGCCGCCTCGCCGAACAGGAGGCCGCCGGGGTTCCTTGAAGGGGGGAGGTCGCCCAAATCGCTATCCCGCCGGGAACAGTTCCACCAGTTCCGCCAGCGCGCTGCGCAGGGCCGGTTGCTCTTCCTCGGTCGTGACGCCCAGCCGCACGATGGTCAGGCCCTGTTCGGGCGAGACCAGAATATATTGGCCCTGATGCCCCAGGCAGGCGAAGAGGCTGGCGGGGCCGCGGCCGGGGAACAGCGCCTCGCGCGCGCCTTCAGGCCGCGGTTTGTTCAGCCATAAATGCCCGCCATAGCCCGCGTCGAGCGGGGAGGAGGTGCGCATGAAATTGACCCAGCGGGCGGACAATATCTGCCGCCCCCGCGCTTCGCCGTTGCGGCGGAGGAATTCGCCGAACTGGGCATAGTCGCGCGCGGTTGCGTGCATGAAGCTGCCGCCCAGCAGCGTGCCGTGCGCGTCGAATTCCGGGGTGAGGCTGGTCAGCCCCAGCGGCTCGATCAGGCGGCCGCGCAGGAACTGCATCATCGCCTGCTGGCGGACCTTTGGGTCATCGCTGGGGGTCAGCGCGCGGGTCATGATGTCCGACAGGATCATGCTGGTCGCCGTGCTGTACTGAAACGCGCTGCCGGGTCGGGCGGCCAGCGGCTTGGCTTCGGCATAGGCGGCCATGTCGCCAGCGCCATCCATGAACAGCATCCCCACAGTGTCGCTGTCATAGGCGGGGTCGCCGGTTTCGACATGCTCCAGGCCCGACGCCATGTGGAGCAGCTGCTTGAGCGTGATCGCGCCGCGCGGGTCGCCGGGCTGGCTCCAGGCCGGAACGGGCGCGGCCGCGTCGAGGACCAGCCGCCCGTCCGACACCATCAGGCCGACCAGCGCGGCGGTGATGCTTTTGGCCATCGACCAGCTGATGAGCTTGCTGTCCGGCCCGAAACCCTCGGCATAACGCTCGGCGATGATCTCGCCATCCTTCATGATCAGGAGCGCGCGGGTCTGGCCCATCCCGGCATCCTCGAACAGCGGATCGATGGCGGCGCGTAGTTGCGCCTCCGTGACGCCTCGGGAGTCCTGCGCCAGATAGTCGCCCTGCAATTGCCCCGGCGATGGACGCGCCATCAGAAACAGCGCAAGCGCGCAGGCGGCAAGGCTTGCCCCAATGGTCATTTTGCGGTTCATGGCGCGGGTCTATCTCATCACGCGGCGAAAGGGGAGCCATGAACAGGGCCATGAACAGAGGACGCACTGCGGGTTATGCGTTGGTGGCGCTGCTGGCGCTTGTCCTGACCCTGATCGCCTGGAACTGGCCGGCCCTAAAGGCGCAGGCGGAGGCAGGGTCGGCCTATGGCGCGCGGATCGGCTGTTCCTGCCGCTATGTGCAGGGGCGCGGCATGGAAAGCTGCCGGGAGGATATGGAGCCGGGGATGGAAATGGTGCGGCTGGACGATGATCCGGCGGCGCGGGCGGTGACGGGTAGCGTTCCGCTAATGGCCCGGCGCACGGCGCGGTTGAAGCCAGGCTTCGGCTGCGTTCTGGATCCGGTGCGGCGTTAGAGTGGGGTGATAGCTTGATTTACTTCCGTTCGTGTCGAGCGAAGTCGAGACACGTCTGCCCCAAGCCAGCGTCCCTCGACTTGCCGTAGGCAAGTTCATCCTGAGCGCCTGCCTTGGCAGGCAGTCGAAGGGCTCGGGACGAACGGGCCAGTCGATATCTTGCGTTAGGCGGTCGCTGGCATCAAGCCGCCAGCGCCTCATAGGCTTCCCTCGCCGATGCGCCATCGCCGAAAAGGCGGGTGAGAAGCATCAGCCGCTTCATCCCATGCCCGACAATCAGTTCGTCAGTCACGCCCATGCCGCCATGAAATTGCACGCATTCCTCGGCCAGCCGCATGGCGGCCTCCGCGAAGAAAGCCTTGGCCGCCATGGCCGATCGCCGCCAGGACTGGCGCTGCGCCTGCGGCGTCAGAACCGCACGTAGCAGGGTGGAGCGGGCTTGTTCCATCGCGATATAGAGGCGTGCCATGCGGTGCTGCAGTACCTGAAAACTGCCGATGGGCACGCCGAACTGCCGCCGGGTCTTGAGATAGTCCAGCGTTTCATCGAACAGGCGGCCCATGATACCCAGCATTTCGGCGCAGGCCGCGATGCTGGTAAGGGCGATGCCGTCGCTCCACGCTTCGGCGCCGCCGTCCAGATGATCGGCAGGCTCGATCGCAACGCCGTCGAAATGCAATTCGCTGCCAATCGAGCCGTCGACGACGCGATAGTCCCGCCGCGACAGCCCCGGCCGGTCCGCCGGTATCAGGAACAAGGACATCGCATTTCCCTGCCCGACGGTCACGATGAAGGCGTCGGCAGCGGCGGCGTTGAGGACGAACGTCTTCGCGCCCGTCAATGTCCCGGAACCGTTTCGATCCACATAGTGCAATCCGTCGCCCCCGTGCCCGAAGCGGCTGCCGGGCTCTGCATGCGCCAGCGCCAGTTGCAGGGTTCCGGCCGTAACGGCGGGCAGGTGCCGTGCGGCAAGGTTCGCCGGGCCGCATCGGGCCAGCAAGGCGGCGCTCATGACGATGTTGGTCAGCACCGGTTCGACCACCAGGCCGCGCCCAAGCGCCTCCATGACGGCCATGAGGTCCGCGAGCGAGCCGCCATAGCCGCCGGCATTTTCGGGGATGGGCAGGCCGGTCACGCCCAACTCGGCAAGCGCGCGCCAGTTCTCCATGGAAAAGCCAACCGGCTCCGCGAGGTAGCTTCGGCGCTTTTCCAGATCATAGCGATCCTGAACAAAACGCCGGATGCTGTCGCTCAGCATCCTCTGTTCTTCGGTCCATTCAAAATTCATTGCGTCGCGCGCCTCATTCTGCTGCCCTGATATGCCATTGGGTGCGCCGCTATTCCGCTGACCAATGAGACAGGATATAGGACGCACGGGAGGGAGATGCCAAATGCTGGAGATGGAGGTGCTCGCCCGCTTGCGTATCGGGACGCCCGAAGACATCCGCCCGGCCGCAGTGCTCCTGCGAGAGACGGTGGACCGGCTTTGCGGCCTGCGAACCGCCGTCTGCCACAATATTTCCTCGTCGCAGCCCATGCGCGACGCCGATGGCGCTGCGCTTGCGTCAAGCGTGTTCGGCTTTGCCGAAGATAGCGAGGCGTGGTGGCTACATCCTCATCTCGCGCTGAGTTCTCCGCTGACGGCGGCCTGCCGTTTCGAGGCGGAGCCTTTCTGGTGCAACGCGCGGGGCATCCGGACCCGGCACCGCAATCCGGCGCTGGAGATGATCGATCTGTCGGATTTTGAGGCGCGGGCGCTTACGCGTTCGGCCATTGTCGTGCCCATTCACCTGCCGCTGGGTCAGGTCGCCGCCGCCAGCTTCCTTCCGCCAGATCCGGAGACGGATGATCTGTCGGTGCCGTTCGAACGCTTTTCCGACCTTCTGGCTATCTATGTCCGTCAGTTCGTCAGCAGCTATGTTCAGTTGACGCGCCAGGCCCGGCCGGGCGGCACTCGCCCCAGCCTGACGAAACGGGAAGTGGAATGCCTGCGATGGGCCGCGATGGGCAAGACCAATGAAGAGATCGCGACGATCATGACGCTGGCCCGAACGACGGTCCGCTTTCATATCCGCAACGCCTCGGAAAAGTTGAACGCGGTCAACCGGGACCAGACGGTGTTCAAGGCGACACAACTCGGTTATCTCGGCACCGTGCCCTGACCCTTGGGTCAGTGATCGGCGGGACGCCATGCTGATAGGCAACATGTCAGTGGAGAACCCTTGGCATGACGTCCCTTATTCCCATCGCGCCCGATATTTTCGTGGAAGGCTCGCTTTCGGACCCGGCCGGACCGCAATTGCTGGCTGGTCGCCATCGGGAAAGCGGCCGGCTGGTATTTCCCTGTCCCGCAACCGGCGCGGAGGCCGCCTATGAACCCTATGCGCTGGCGCGGCGGGGTACGCTCTGGTCGTTTACAATTCAGCGCTTCCGGCCGAAATCGCCGCCTTATGCCGGTCCGGAGGCATTCGAGCCCTATGCCGTGGGTTATGTCGAGCTGCCCGGCGAGATCATCGTGGAGAGCCGTCTCACCGGCATCCCGTTCGATCGGCTGCGGATCGGCATGCCTGTCCGGCTGACGGCGCAGCTTCTGGATTTTGCATCGGGTGAGCAACGCATCGGTTTTGCCTTTACCGCCGACGGGAACGAGCAATGACAAAAGTCTTTATCATTGGCGCGGGGATTCATCCCTTTGGCCGCACGCCTGAACGCTCGGGCCTGCAGCAGGGGGTCTATGCCGCGCGGCAGGCGCTGGCGGACGCAGGCGTTAGATGGCGCGACGTGCAATTTGCTTATGGCGGTTCGGACTCGGCCGGCAATGCCGATACGATGGTGAATGAGCTGGGCCTGACCGGACTGCCCTTCATCAACGTTTCCAATGGCTGCGCCACGGGCGGTTCGGCGCTGTTCGGGGCCTATAACGCCATCAAGTCCGGGCAGTTCGACCTCGGCATGGCGGTGGGCTTCGACAAGCATCCGCGTGGGGCCTTCGATCCCAAGCCCGCCGATTGGGGCCTGCCGGACTGGTATGGCGAAACCGGCCTGATGCTGACGACGCAATTCTTCGCGATGAAGATCCAGCGCTACATGGCGCAATATGGCATCAGCCGCATGAGCCTGGCGCGTGTGGCGGAAAAGGCGTTCAACAATGGCGCGCTGACGCCGCATGCCTGGCGGCGGTCGCCGGTGGATGCGCAAAGCATATTGGACGCGCAGATGGTGAGTGATCCGCTGACCAAATTCATGTTCTGCTCCCCTGCGGAAGGCGGCGTCTCGCTGATCCTGGCCAGCGAGAAACGCGCGCGCGAACTTGGGGGAGCAATGATTGAGCTGAAGGCCGTCGCCGTCCGCAGCAGGCCGCCCGGTTCCTTCGAGGTTTTTTCCCCCGCGCTGGACATTGAGCGGGGCGGTTCGCCCACCAGTATCGCTTCGCGCGCGGCCTTTGAGATGGCGGGCATCGGCCCCGAAGAGGTGCATGTCGCCCAGCTGCAAGACACCGAATCGGGTGCGGAGATCATGCATCTGGCGGAGAACGGCTTTTGCGCCGACGGGGATCAGGAGCGCTGGATTGCCGACGGCCGCACGCAGTTGACCGGGGCTCTGCCGGTCAACACCGATGGCGGATGTCTTGCCTGCGGCGAGCCGATTGGCGCTTCGGGGCTGCGGCAGGTTTATGAGAATGTCATGCAGCTTGGCGGCCGGGCGGGTGATCGGCAGGTCAGCGGCGATCCACAGGTGGGGTATAGCCATGTCTATGGCGCGCCCGGCGTTTCTGGCGTTGCCATATTGGCGCGGTGAGGGACCATTACAATGAACATGGACTTTTCCACAGCCGATGAGAATTTCCGGGCAGAAGTGCGGCAGTTTCTGGAGCGGGAACTGACGCCGGACCTTCGGCGCGGCGGGCGGCTAACCTCCGGCGTATTCGCGGAACAGGACATCGCCTTGCCATGGCAACGCAAGCTGCATGCACAGGGCTGGGCGGCTCCGCATTGGCCGGTATCGGCTGGCGGGCCGGGCTGGAGTCCGGTTCAGCGCTATATCTTCGAAACCGAATGCGCCCGCGCGGGCGTGCCGGTTCTGCCGTTCATGGCGCTGAAACTGGTCGGGCCGGTAATCTATACGTTCGGAACCGACGTGCAGAAGGCGACATATCTGCCCGCGATTCTCGATGGGTCGGATTTTTGGGCACAGGGTTTTTCCGAGCCAGGCTCCGGATCGGACCTTGCCAGCCTGCGCACGAAGGCCGTTCGGGAAGGCAATCATTACCGCGTGACCGGCTCAAAAATATGGACGACGCAGGCGCAGTATGCGAACCGCATCTTCTGCCTCGTCCGCACCGATATGCAGGCAAAGGCGCAGCGCGGGATCAGCTTTCTGCTGATGGACATGGACATGCCGGGCATCACCGTGCGCCCGATCAAGAGCGCGTCCGGCGATCATGAAGTCAATGAAGTCTTCTTTGACGACGTGCTGGTTCCGGCTGAAAATCTTGTCGGCGGGGAAGGGGAGGGGTGGTCCATCGCCAAGTTCCTGCTGGACAATGAACGCGGCGGTTCCTGTTTCGCGCCCGCCTTCCTGGTTCAGATCGACCGGCTTCGGCGGTGCGCGCGTGCGCAAAGTGACGGCAACGGCCGGTCGGTGGCTGACAATCCGTTGTTCCGGGACCGTCTGGCGCGGACGGCGATCGCCGCTGAAGCACTGGAAATAACCGAATTGCGCGTGCTGGCCGATATGGCGGCTGGCCGTGAACCGGGGCCGATCAGCCGCACCACCAAATTGATTGCATCGGAAATCCGTCAGGAGATCGACGCGCTCGCGGTCGATCTTTACGGCTATGCGGGGCTCCAATTGCCGGAAGAACGGCCTTTCTACCGGCCCGATATGCCCTTGGCCGTCGGCACGACGGAGGCCCAGATCGCCAGCGCCCAATATCTCAATAGCCGCGCTTGGTCGATTTTCGGCGGCACCAGCGAAATCCAGCTCAACATCATCGCCAAGGCCGCACTGGGGCTTTGACCGCCTCGATCAATGCTTCTCAAGGCCCTGCAGGAAGACATCGCACAGCGCCTTGGCCACTTCCTCCGGCGGCCGCCTGTTCGGCATCGACGGATACCATTTATAGGCCCAGTTGCACATGCCAAGGAAGGCATAGGCCGTCAGTTCGATGTCGCATGGCGCAAAATCTCCGGCTGCGATGCCCTGCTCCAATATGCTCTCGATGCGGGCAAAATATTCGTTCCGGCGTCGCCGGATTTCCTTGCGCATGTCGCCTTCAAGGTCCGTATAATGGTCCATGAAAGCGCGCACGAAGCCGGGATGCTCGGCGATCTGCCGCAAAATGCCTACACAGGCGTGCCGCAGCAATTCAGACGGCTGGAGGCTGGGGTCCGACAACTCTTCCAGCCCCTGAAGCAAGGCGTCCATATGCAGTTCGTGGATCGCATAGAGGATCGCAGACTTGCTCTTGAAGTAATGATATAGGGTCGGTTTGCCCAGGCCCACTTCATCGGCCAGCATCTGCATGGATGCCTTGTGGTAGCCGACCTTGTCGAACAGATTGGCGCAATGCATGATGATTTCGAGGCGCTTTTCATCATGAGCCTCGGTGTTGGCCCGCTTTTTTCTCAATGCCTTTGCCATATATTGCGGCTTCCACCTTCAGTTATGAATATCGGACACAGTCCCCGTCAGTCATGCGAACGCGCGGACATGATCATTGCGCCACCGCACCGCCATCGACCGCTAGTTCCGCACCGGTAATAAAAGACGCTTCGCTGGAAGCAAGAAACAAAACGGCGGCGACAACTTCCTGCATGTCGGCCATGCGTCCCATGGGCACGCGAGATAGCCGCCGGCTCAAGACGGCTGGGTCAGCGCCCAGCACCGCCTGTGCCATCTCGCTGTCGATGGGGCCGGGATGAACGGAGTTGCATCGGATGCCGTCCGCCGCCTGCTGGGTCGCGACGACCTTGGTCAAGACGTGGACGGCGGCCTTGCTGGCCGCGTAGGCCCCCTCCATGATCTGCCATTGGCCGAGGCCCGCCGCCGAAGAAATGTTGACGATCGATCCGCCCCCGCCGCGCCGCATGATCGGAATGACATGCTTGCATCCCAGAAAGACACCCTTGGCGTTGACCGCCATGACCCGGTCCCACTCGTCCGCCCGCCGGTCCTCGACTGGAACGAAGGGCACCGCGACGGCGGCATTGTTCACAAGAATGTCGATCCGGCCGTGTGCTGCTTCAACCTCGCCGAGTGTCGATTGCCACTGCGCTTCGTCGGTCACGTCAAGATGATGGTAATGGGCAGGAGCACCCGTCGCGGCCAGCGACCTCGCGCATTCAATACCCTCTGCGTCGGCGACATCCGCCAGGTGGACCGTAGCGCCTTCTTGCAAAAAACGGGTGGCGATCGCAGCGCCCAAGCTGCGCGCCGCGCCTGTCACCACGGCGATCTGCCCCGTCAGTCTTCCGGAAAATGTTGGTTGCAAAACGGCGGCTCTCCCGGTTAAATAGATCGACCGACTGGACGGTTGTTAACAGCATATCGTCAGCCTTTCCACTTTGCAATCAGGCTTTGCAGTTGGTAGGCGTCCGCCAACCGGCCAGGGAGATGAATTTGAAAGACAAGATTGCGATCGTCACCGGCGCCAGCTCCGGGCTTGGCCGTCATTTCGCCTTGCTGCTGGCGGGGCAGGGCGCGCATGTGCTGGCGTGCGCGCGGCGGGCCGAGGCCCTGGCCGCTCTGGCGGACGAGATCGCGGCGGCGGGCGGGCGGTGCGATCCGCTGGTCATGGACGTCACCGATCGCACATCGGTTGAATCGGCGATGGCGGAGGCTGTCCGGATCGCGGGCCAGGCGCCGGACATTCTTGTCAACAATGCGGGGGCGGCTCACACCAAAGCGGCCATCGATCTGACCGAGGAGGATTGGCACGCAGTCCTCGACCCCAATCTGACCGGCGCTTTCTATGTTGCGCAGCAGGCGGCGCGGCTCATGCGCGATGGCGGCGGCGGATCGATCGTGAACATCGCCTCTATTCTGGGCGAGCGCGTGGCGCAGGGCTTGGCGCCCTATATCGCGAGCAAGGCGGGCCTCATTCATCTCACCAAGGCGCTCGCGCTGGAATGGGCGCGCTACAATATCCGCGTCAATGCGCTGGCGCCCGGCTATGTCGAAACGGACCTTAATCGCGATTTCTTCGCCACGCCGGCAGGACAGCGGATCATTGAGCGGATTCCGCAGCGCCGCCTGGGCCAGCTGACGGATCTCGACGGACCGCTGCTGCTGCTCTGTTCCGATGTCGGGGCCTATATGACCGGATCGGTCATGGCGGTCGATGGCGGGCATCTGGTGAATTCGCTCTGAAAAGAGCATCGTGAAATAAATGTGATCCACATTTCCGTTCGGGCTGAGCCTGTCGAAGTCCTTCATTTTCCTTCAGAATCAAGAAAAGCCCTTCGACAAGGTTCTCCTGAGCGCCCGCCCTGCGGGCAGTCGAAGGGCTCAGGGCGAACGGTGATTCTGATTTATCGTAAGTTGCTTTAGCACCATTCCAATAGCCCGAATTTTCCGTCACGTCCGCCTTTCATCTGCATTGACAACCGACCGGTCGGTCGTGAATAATGATGCAAAATGTCAGGAGAGCGAATATGCGGCAGTTCAAAGGCAAGACGGCGGTGATTACCGGCGCCGGCAGCGGCATCGGCGAAGCGATTGCCCATCGGCTGGGCGCAGCCGGAATGTCGGTGGTCGTGGCCGATGTCGATCAGGACGCCGCTGATCGGGTTTGTCGCGACCTTCAGGCTATGGGCATTGCCGCCCTTGCCGTTCATACGGATGTTTCCAGCCAGGACAGCCTGGACCGGCTCGCCGATGCCGCCTGGTCGGCCTTTGGTTCGGTCGACCTGCTCTGCAACAATGCCGGGGTCGTTCCCGCAGGCCGGTTCCGTCCAGTCTGGGACTATCCGCTTGAGGATTGGCAATGGGCGCTGGACGTCAATCTGATGGGCGTCATCCACGGCTTGCGCGCCTTCGTGCCGCGCATGCTGGCCCAAGGGACAGAGGGACACATCGTCACCACGGCGTCCGTGGCGGGGCTGGTGAGCGGCTCGGGAAGCGCGGTCTATAGCACGGCCAAGCATGCGGCTGTCCGCGTTACCGAAGCCCTTTACGCCTCGCTGGTTGAGATGGACGCGCCCATCGGCGTTACGCTGCTCTGCCCCGGTCTGGTCAACACGGCCATCTACAGGTCGGAACGCAACCGGCCGGACGGACTGGTGCCCGCTGCTGGTATCGCGGAGGAAACGCCCGAGCTTCAGGCCGTGGCCGACAATCTTTACGTGAACGCCATTTCGCCTCAGGCCGTAGCTGAGCAACTGTTTGAGGCGATCTGCGAAAACCGCTTCTATGTCCTCACATCCGATCAGTTTGACGCGGCGATCAGAATGCGGGCGGAATGTTTGCTCGAACGGCGTAATCCCCGGTTTGAGAATCTGCTGACGCTCACCCGGGCGGATGTGCGGTCATGACCGCGCCAGCCTATCCGCGCCTCTTCGCGCCGCTGAAGCTGGGGGGCGTCACCTTGCGCAATCGCCTGGTCATGCTGCCGCACGGCACCAGCATGCTGCGCGACGGCGCGATCCTGCACGATGACATTGCATATTATCGCGCCAGAGCACGGTCAGGCCCTGGCATGATGATTACCGGAGCGGCCGTCGTTGCGCCCGAATCGGCGCGCCGTCCGCGCATACTCGTGGAAAATTACAGCGATCATGTGCTGGGCGGGCTGGCAAGGCGCGCCGAGGTGATCCGTTCGCACGGGGTGGTCGCGGTGGGGCAGATTATTCACCTCGGCCGGGAATCGATCGGCATGGAGTCCGATCATGCGCTGGTCGCGCCGTCGGCGCTGCGGTCGCCGCGCGATCCCTTTCCGCCGCATGTCCTGACCGAGCCCGAAATCGCGGACATCGTTCGCGCCTTCGGACATTCGGCGGCCAATCTGAAGAAGACTGGGCATGACGGCGTGGAGATCCACGGCGCACACGGCTATCTGGTGGCCCAATTCCTCTCGCCCGCGACCAATTTGCGTGACGACGCCTATGGTGGCGATCCGGAAAGGCGGTTCCGTTTCCTGCGCGAAGTGATCGCCGAGATTCGCGCGCGATGCGGCGATGATTTCCTGCTCGGCCTGCGCCTGAGCGCCGACGAGGAAATCGCGGACGGCCTGGAGATCAGCGACACGGTGCGGATCGTGAACCAGGTCGAGCGGGAAGGGGGCGTCGATTATCTCAGCATCACACTGGGCACGCGCGGCGCCTATGTGAAGGACGTCACACAGCCCGAAGCGACGGCGGCGCGCGCCGCCGGCATCATCAGGAACGCCTGCGGCATTCCTGTGCTGGTGGGGCAGCGCATCACGCGGCCCGACCGCGCCGAACAGATATTGAGCGAGGGTCAGGCGGACATGATCGGGATGGCCCGCGCCTTCATCGCCGACCCCAATTGGGTCGCGAAGGCGGCGGACGGGCGTGCCGATCAGATCCGCCCCTGCATCGGCGTCAATCAGGATTGCCGCGCCTTTGCGCCGCATCTGCATTGCGCCGTGAACCCTCAGGCCGGACGTGAAAATGTTGCTCCTTTCGCCGCTGAAGAAAGGGCAGCCCACAGCCGCAAGGTCGCCATCATCGGCGCTGGTCCCGCCGGTCTGGAGCTGGCGCGCACCGCGACCCTGCGCGGCCATGACGTGACCCTGTTCGAGGCGAGCGATGGCGTGGGCGGCCAGTTTCTTTACGCCTCGTCTGTTCCGCACCGGCAGGGCCTGCGCGCGCTCATCGACTTCTATCAGAAGGAACTGCGCCGGCTGGGCGTTCCAATCGAATTCGGCGCGACGATCGAAGGTCCGGGCGACCTTCCGGCGCCCTACGACGCAATCATCGTGGCGACTGGCGCGAAGGCAAAACCGGTGCCTGAAGAATTCGCCGGACCGACGGTCAGGAGCTGGTTCGACATATTGAGCGACGGAGCGCCAGCGCCCTCGGGCAACGGCCGGGCGCTCATGGTCGATGACGGCAGCGGTTTCTGGTGGAATTATGGCGTTGCGGAATTGCTGTCGGAGGCGGGTTGGCAGGTGGTGTTCGTTTCTCCCTCGGCAGCCATCGGCAACAATATACCGACCGAAAGCCTGCCGCCTCTGCTGGCGCGGCTGGGACGCGGAGGAACGGAATTCCGACTGCTCACCCAGCTTTTTTCGGTAGACGGCGAACAGGCCGAACTCATCAATATGTCCAGCGGCGCGGTCGAGGATATGACATGCGGGCTGGTGGTGATGCAAACGGGCCGCGCGCCCAGCGGCCCGCTCGAGGCCTTCCGCAGCGCGGGTGTTGCGGTGCACAGCGTCGGCGACTGTGTCACGCCACGCCGCATGTCGCATGCGGTGTTTGAGGCGCAAAGGCTGGCGTTGTCGCTCTGATGCGTATGATGGGAGGAAAGTTGCCCTTCCCCTCCCGCTTGCGGGAGGGGTTAGGGGAGGGCATGTCACCGCCATTTCCCTAACAGGCCCTCCCCCAGCCCCTCCCGCAAGCGGGAGGGGAGTTATGGCAGCAAAGACCCGAAACCCGCCCTCAAAGAATCTCCCGCACCTTGTCCTGCGGGCGGCACAGGCGGACCCCCTTGGCGGTTTCGACCAACGGGCGTTCGATCAGGATGGGGTTGGCCACCATCGCGTCGAGAATCGCATCGCCATCCGCGTCGAGGAAAGGCTTCGCCTCTTCCTGCTTTGCCCGCAGCCCCTCTCGCGGCGTCATTCCGGCCGCCTTGTAAAGCGCTGCCAGCTTGTCGCGGCTGGGCGGCGTCTTGAGATACTCTATGACCTCAACCTCGACACCCGGCGTCTCCTCGAGAATCGCCAGCGTCTTGCGCGACGTGCCGCATTTGGGATTGTGCCAGATCGTCGCTTTCACGGTTTTTCCTCCCGCGCCAGCCACTCCTCCAGCCATTTGATGGTGTAGTCGCCATTCTGGAACTCGGGATCGCGGAGCAGCGCCTGATGCAGGGGGATGGTCGTCTTCATCCCCTCGATCACATATTCCTCCAGCGCGCGGCGCAGCCGCATTAGGCAGCCCTCGCGGGTGCGGCCATAGACGATCAGCTTGCCGATCATGCTGTCATAATAAGGCGGCACCCGGTAGCCCTGATACAGGCCGCTATCGACGCGGACGTGCATGCCGCCCGGCACATGATAGCTGGTGACGGTGCCCGGCGACGGGGCGAAAGTTTTCGGATCCTCGGCATTGATCCGGCATTCGATGGCGTGACCCGAAAAGACAAGATCCTCCTGTGCGACCGACAGCGGCTTGCCCTCGGCAATGCGGATCTGCTCGCGGACCAGATCGACGCCGGTAATCATCTCCGTCACCGGATGCTCCACCTGAAGCCGCGTGTTCATCTCGATGAAATAGAATTCGCCGTCTTCGTAAAGGAATTCGATCGTGCCCGCGCCGCGATAGCCCATGTCGGCCATCGCCTTGCGCACGATTTCGCCCATGCGATTGCGTTCTTCGGACGAGATGACCGGCGACGGCGCTTCCTCCAGCACCTTCTGATGCCGGCGCTGGAGCGAACAGTCGCGCTCGCCCAGATGGATGGCCTCGCCCTTGCCGTCGCCGAATACCTGGAATTCGATATGCCGGGGGTTGCCCAGATATTTTTCCATATAGACGGTGGCGTCGCCAAAGGCCGCCTTCGCTTCCGACCCGGCCTGCTGCATCAGCGTTTCAAGCTGGCTTTCGTCCGGCACCACCTTCATGCCGCGCCCGCCGCCGCCAGACGCCGCCTTGATCAGCACGGGATAGCCAATCTCCTTGGCGATCTTCTTCGCTTCGTCAATGCTGGAAAGCGCGCCGTCGGAGCCAGGAACGAGGGGCAGGCCCAATGCGCCGGCGGTGCGCTTCGCCTCCACCTTGTCGCCCATGATGCGGATATGTTCGGGCTTGGGACCGATGAAGGCGATGTCATGCGCCTCGACGATCTCGGCAAACTGCGCGTTTTCCGACAGGAAGCCATAGCCGGGGTGAATGGCGTCCGCGCCGGAAATTTCCGCCGCCGAAATGATGTTGGGGATGTTCAGATAGCTGTCCGTCGCGGCCGGAGGGCCGATGCAGATCGCCTCATCGGCCAGGCGCACATGCATGGCGTCGGCGTCGGCGGTGGAGTGTACCGCCACCGTCTTGATGCCCATCTCATGCGCGGCGCGGTGTATTCGAAGCGCGATTTCGCCGCGATTGGCGATCAGGATTTTCTCAAAACCCATGTCTGGCTTACTCGACAACGGCGAGCGGCTGATCGAATTCGACAGGCTGGCCATTTTCCACCAGCAGCGCCTTGACCGTCCCGGCGACCGGCGCGGTGATGGGATTCATGACCTTCATCGCCTCGACGATCAGCAGCGTATCGCCCGCCTTTACCTGCGCGCCCACAGCAACAAATGGCGCGGCGCCCGGTTCGGCCGAGAGGTAGGCCGTGCCGACCATGGGAGACTTGACGGCATTGTTGTGAACGACAGCGGCGGGCGCCTCGAAGGCTGCTACCGTGGAGCCGGGGTTGCCAGCGGCAGGCGCGGGCGCTGGAACATGGAAGGCGGCCGGCGCGGCCTGCAGCGTCCTCGCAACGCGAATACGGCGCTCGCCGTCCTGAACCTCAATCTCGCTCAGGTTGGTGGCGTCCAGCATCTCAGCCAGATCGCGGACCAGTTTCACATCGACCTGCATTGCGCCCCCGTCGTTCTTGTCAGCCATGCATAACCTCTTTTTGGAAAACAATCTTGTTGCTGCTGCGCCTATTCGCTCTGCGACTGGAGCGCAACAGGAGCCGTCCTAAAGTTTGAGCGCCGCAGCCAGCGCCAGTTCGTAGGACAGCGCGCCGAAGCCCGCAATCGTTCCCTTGGCCGCCTGTCCGACATAGGATTTGTGCCGGAATTCCTCGCGCTTGTGCGGGTTGGACAGATGCACCTCGATCACCGGCGTAACGATCGACTTGATCGCGTCATGCAGCGCGACCGACGTATGGGTCAAACCGCCCGGATTGAGGATCACGGCCTTTACGCCCTCCGCCTGCGCCTCATGCAGCCAGTCGATCAAATGCCCCTCATGGTTCGACTGGCGGAAATCAATCTCGACATCCTGCGCGCGCGCCAAATCTTCCAGGCGGCCGGCGATATCGTCCAGCGTATCCTCGCCATAGATTTCCGGCTCCCGCGTGCCCAGCAGGTTGAGGTTAGGGCCGTTCAGCACATAGATTTTAATGGCGTCCGCCATAAAGGCTTCCCTTTCGGTTGCAGGCCGGTCGTTCGCCTCCCTATATGGCCGCCAGAGCAAATGCGCAAAAGCAATGTCAATGAAGCGGAACAGTGGATGAGCATCGACGGCACCATTTCAGTAAGGATCAACGGCGAACATCGCCGCGTGCGGGAGGGGCTGACGCTCTCGGCGCTTGCAAGCGAGCTTGGCTTCCCCCCGGAAAAGGTCGCGGTGGAGCGCAATCTGGAGGTGGTCCCGCGTTCGACGCTGGCGGCCGTCCGCGTCGAGGATGGCGACGAGCTGGAGATCGTGCATTTTGTCGGCGGCGGCGACAGCTTTGCGGACGACAGCTGGGAGGTCGCGGGCAAACGCTTCTCCTCTCGTCTGATCGTTGGCACGGGCAAGTACAGGAATTTCGAGCAGAATGCGGCGGCGGTGGAGGCTTCGGGGGCGCAGATCGTCACCGTGGCGGTCCGCCGCGTCAATGTTTCGGACCCCAAAGCGCCGATGCTGACCGACTATATCGATCCCAAGAAGATCACCTATCTGCCCAACACGGCGGGCTGCTTTACCGGCGAGGACGCGATCCGCACGCTTCGCCTGGCGCGCGAGGCGGGGGGCTGGGAGCTTGTGAAGCTGGAGGTGCTGGGGGAGGCAAAGACGCTGTATCCCGACATGGTGGAGACCCTTCGCGCCACTGAAATCCTGGCGAAAGAGGGCTTCAAGCCGATGGTCTATTGCGTCGATGATCCTATCGCCGCCAAGCGGCTGGAGGATGCGGGCGCGGTCGCGATCATGCCGCTGGGCGCGCCGATCGGATCGGGGCTGGGCATTCAGAACCGCGTCACCATCCGCCTGATTGTCGAGGGGACGAAACTGCCGGTGCTGGTGGACGCGGGCGTGGGCACGGCGTCGGACGCTGCCGTCGCCATGGAGCTTGGCTGCACCGGCGTCCTCATGAACACCGCCATTGCCGAGGCGAAGGAGCCAGTACTGATGGCCCGCGCGATGAAGGCGGCCGTGGAGGCCGGGCGCATGTCCTATCTGGCGGGACGCATGGGGCGGCGCATGTACGCCGATCCGAGTTCGCCGCTGGCGGGGTTGATTTAGAGGGATTTGGTGGATGCTTTGGGGCGTCGCCGTTCCCCTCCCGCTTGCGGGAGGGGAGTTATGGCCGCTTCGGCCATCAGCCTCCGCCTAGACCCCTGGCACCCCCAGCGTCCGCGCTGCTTCCCTGATCCGCACCGACTGCGACGGATTGGCGGCCACCGCGCTTTTGTAGGCCGCGCTCGCCTTGGCTGTTTCGCCCAGCGTCATGCGGCTGCGCATCAGCATGATCCAGCCCTGCACATTGGCGGGGTCGGCCTTCAGCTTGCCTTCCAGGTTTTCGAGCATGCCCTGCACCATTTCCTGCTGCTGGCCGGGTGGAAGTTGCGATGCCGCCTGCATCTGTTCCCGGCTCGGTCCCGGAATGGCCGCTGTCGCCACAGAGGATGGGTGAGCGGCAGGCTGGGCAGCCGCAAGCCGCGCCTTCACGTCGATCTTGTTGATGTCCGCTACCTGCGAAATGGTGCGGCGCAGGTCCGCTTCCCAAGGCGCGCCGGGCGGCGTGTCGGCCAGCAGCGCGAACCAGTCGTCGATCGCGCCCTGATGGTCGCCCTGCAGGTCCCTGCGCACAGCCAGGAAATAGCGGGCGCGGGGATCGGCCTTGTCCTTGGCGATGGCGGTTTCGAACGCGGCAACGGCCTCCTTCGGCATTGGATCCTTCTCGCTCGCCATGACAACCGCTTCGCCCAAGGATGACCAGAGCACAGCCTGCTCCGGCGCGAGTTCCGTGGCCCTGCGATAGGCGTGGACGGCATTGCCATAACGCCCCGCTTCGAAATAGGCCCATCCGAGCGCCTGCCATGCCTTCACGTCGGAGGGGTTGGCCTTTAGCTGCGCCTCAAGCTCCGGGATCGTCCGCGCCGGCGCTGCGGTCGCCTGAACGCTTTCGGGCTCGGATGCCGCCTCTTCCCCGTCCCCGCGCACCAGGCTGAAACCCACCGACAGCGCCGCCACGCCCGCCGCCACAAACAGAAGGATCCGCGCGATTTTTCCTGAGGCCATTGACATATCCCTTGGTTCCGCCCCGACCCGGCCCAGGGGCGTGTTGGAATTCAGGTCAGGCCGAGACGAAAATGGTGGATTTCGAGAACCGGAGCGCAGCGTACTTTAAGTACGTGAGCACCGGAAGCGCAGAAATTTGCCATTTGCAGGCCGGCATCACCTGAATTCCAACACGCCCTAGCCTTAAATATCTGAAATGATAGATTGCCGTAGAGTCCGCATCGTCATAACGCAACAAGCCGTGAAGGTCGCGGTCTGCGCAGGGGGGATATGTGAGCGAGCGCTACAGGATAGCCGTCATTGGCTCCGGCCCGGCGGGGCTGAGCGCCGCGGCGCGCGCGGCTCAGCTCGGCCTGTCGCACATCCTGCTCGAAAAGACCGACCATCTTTCCGACACCATCTACAAATATCAAAAGGGCAAGCATGTCATGGCGACGCCCAGCCAGCTTGTCCTGCGTTCCGACATGGATTTCGACGCGGGCAAGCGCGAGGCGGTGCTCGGCACCTGGAACGATCAGGCCGCCGCGCAAACGATCAACGTCGCCTATCATAGCGAGGTGAAAGCAATTTCCGGGGAAAAGGGCGCCTTTTTCATCGCCACCACCGCAGGGCACACGATCGAGGCGGAAACGATCATCCTTGCCATCGGGACACAGGGCAATCCCAATTTGCTGCGCTGTCCGGGCGGCGATTTGCCGCATGTGCAATATCAGCTCGACGACCCCGGCGAATATATTGACGAGCATATCACGGTCATCGGATCGGGGGATGCAGGCATCGAAAATGCCCTGGGCCTTGCCGCCGATCCGGCCCAGCGCAACGTCGTCACCATCCTCAATCGCGGCGCGGATTTCGCCCGGGCCAAAAGCGCGAACGTCAAGCTGCTGATGGAGGCCCAGGGTAATGGGCGCATCATCGTGCGGACCGAAACCTCCCCAGCCGAAGTGCGGCCGGGCGAACTGGTACTCGATACCCGCGATGGACAGGAGACAATCCGCTGCGACCGGATCATCGCGCGCATGGGCTCGGCCGCGCCGCGCAAATTCGTCGAAAGCTGCGGAATCGCCTTCACCAGCGAGGACCGGGAGGCCTTTCCGAAGCTCTCCCCCGTCTTTGAAACTACCAACCCCGGCATCTTCGTTATCGGCGCGCTCGCGGGCTACCCCCTCATCAAGCATTGCATGAACCAGGGCTATGACGTCGTCGAGTTCATCAACGGCAACACATCGCTCAAACCCGCCGACGAACCGATATTGGAAGCCAAGTTCGCAGCGCTCTCCCAGCGGCGGAGCGTGGACGAATGGCTGGAATATCTGCGCGCCAATGTCGGCATATTGAACGAGCTGTCTCCCTTGCAGATGCGCGAGTTCATGCTCGATTCGGAGGTCCGCGCCTATCAGCGGGGCGAGGTGATCTTCGAGCGTCTGGACGTGGGATCGTCGCTGTTCGGCATTGCCGACGGGTCGGTGCTGGTGGAGGTGAACAAGGATGATCCCTCCATCACCGTGCCCATCGAAAAGGGCTCCATCTTCGGCGAAGTCGGCCTGATTTCCGGCCGCCGCCGGGGGGCAACCATCCGGGCGGCGGAAGACTGCGTAGTGGTGGAGGTGTCGCGCACGGCGGCACTGAAGCTCATGGCATCCGTTCCCGCCGCCAAGCGCGCGGTTACGCGCATTTCGACCGAACGGCAATTGCTGCAGATGTTCGGATCAGGCCTCACCTCGGCTGACGTGCAGGATGTGCTCGACACGTCCGAAATCTTGTCCGTCCGCGCGGGCCAGCCGATCATTACCGAGGGCGAGGACGGCGACGACATCTTCGTCATCCGGCAAGGATCGATGATCGTCGAAAAGAATGTCGGCGGAAAGCCGGTCTTCCTCTCCTACCTTCCCGCCGGATCCTATGTCGGGGAAATGGCGCTGATCGGGGGCGGCAAGCGCACCGCGACGGTGAAGGCCGCAATCAAGTCGGAAGTCATCAAGCTGCAGGGCGCGGCCTTCCGCCGCCTGATGGACAAGAAGCCCGCCCTGCTGCAGCGCGCGCGCAAGGACATGGCGGCGCGGCAGGACATCAACGCCTTTGTCGAAAGCCGCAAGGACAGTTTTTCGGGCGTGGTCGATATGTATTCGGCGACCGCCAAATTCCTGGTCGACAATGGCATTGGC
>Ga0307414_10000298_pt1 | contig 29057 bp, 30 predicted proteins | sample DK1Ometagenome_FD_203804 | JGI IMG/M metagenome (GOLD analysis project Ga0307414, IMG submission 203804) | Maize rhizosphere microbial communities from greenhouse at UC Davis, California, United States - DK15-O-3 | ecosystem: Host-associated > Plants > Roots > Rhizosphere > Soil | place: USA... | reverse complement strand
CAGATCCACGCCGATGCGTTGCCGCCCGGCGCACGGGTGATCGTGGTCGACGACGTACTGGCCACCGGCGGCACGCTGAAAGCGGCGCTGGCCCTGACCCGGCAACAGGGCGCCGAAGTGGTCGGCGCGGCGGTGCTGCTGGAACTGGGTTTCCTCGATGCGCGCGCGCACTGGACCGACCCGGCCCCGTTGCTGGCCACGGCGGTTTTCTGAGCGGGCGAAAGCGGCTCAGCCGCCGGCGAGGAAATCCGCCTTGCCCAGCGGCACGCCGGCGTGGCGCAGGATCGCGTAGGCGGTGGCGACGTGGAAATACAGGTTCGGCGTGGCGAACGCGAGCAGATAGGTGCGACCGTCGAAGGCGAGTGGCTCCCCATTCCGGCGCGGCACGGAAATGGCGCGACCTTCGCTGCCGTCGATCTGTTCCGGGGTGAACGTGCCCAGGTAATCGATGGCGCGGTCCAGGCGCGCCTGCAGTTCGGCAAACGTGGTTTCATCGTCCTCGAACTTCAGCGCCTCCACCCCGGCCAGGCGTGCCGCCGCGTTCTTGATGCCGTCCGTAGCGATCTGCACCTGGCGCAACAGCGGCAGCATGTCCGGATACAGGCGCATCTGCAGCAGCACGGCCGCGTCGTAGCCCTGCGCCTGCGCATGGGCTTCGCCCTTCACCAGCAGCTGGCGCAGGTTGCGCAACATGCGCTGGCCGACGGTCACGCTGGCCTGATGCATCGAAAGGGGGTCGCTCATGGCGTTGCTACCGGAAAGGAAGATTCGGAAAGTCTACGCACGGCCCGGCTCGCCGATTAGCCGGGATTCGCGGGAGAGTGCATCCCGCCGCGGCCGTGCGCTCATTTCACGGAACCTTGCCCGTCCCACGGCATCCAATGGCCGCATGCGCCATCTCCTGCTGCTGTGGTTCCTGCTGTCGCTGCCCTGCCTCGCTGCCACCGACATGCGCGTGCTGCGTGCGGGCGACAGCCGGCTGCGGGTGGAAGTGGTGGGCGTGGACGATCCGACGCGCGTCGACATGCTGCAGCGCTGGGTCCGCGAGAGCGCCGAAGCGGCGAGGACTTCGTCCGGGCGCTTCCCGCTGCGCGATGGCTACGTGCGCGTGCAGGAGATCGACAGCCGCGCTTCGAGCCCGGTGCCATGGGGCCAGACCCGGCGCCGCCGCGACGTGGGGGTGCTGTTGTACGTCCGCAGCGACGCCGATTACGACGCGCTGCGCCGCGACTGGACCGCAGTGCACGAACTGTCGCACCTCTACCATCCGTATCTCGGCGAAAGCGGGCGCTGGTTGGCCGAAGGCCTGGCCAGCTACTACCAGAACGTCTTTCGCGCGCGCGCCGGCTTGCTTGGCGCGAACGAAGCCTGGGAACGATTGGACGCTGGTTTCCGCCGCGGCGAAGCGGCCGATTCCGGCGTACGGCTGGACGCGATGGGGCGAGGACGCGGCGGCACCATGCGCGTGTACTGGGCGGGCGCGGGGTATTGGCTGGAGGCGGACCTGGCGTTGCGCCGCGAGCGCGGCATTTCGCTCGATGCGGTGCTGGACCAGTACACGGAGTGTTGTCTGCACGGCGGAGATTCGATCGCGCCGCTGGACTTCGTCGCGGCCCTGGATCGCGTCGCCGATGGCGATGCCTTCACCACGCTGTATCGTCGTTATGCTGCCTCGCGTGTGTTTCCGGCCCTCGACGATGCCTATCGACGACTCGGCATCGTCCGCGGCGAAGACGGCCTGGAATTTTCCAGCGACAACGGATCCCGGCAGCTGCGCGACGCCGTCATGGCGCCATCCTCACGACGCTAGGCCACAGGCAGCGCCTGCGTCATCACCCAGTCGTCCTTCGGGTCGTCGCCGACCATGAACACCGAGCGTCCGACGATCTCGAAACCGTGCTTCCCGTAGAAGCAAATCGCCTGCGCCGCTTCCTGCCACACGCTCAGCCACACCGAACGCGAGCCGCGCAGGCTGGCCGCGACCAGCAGGTTGGCGACCAGTTGCGCGGCGATGCCGCGCCCATGGAAGGCGGCATCCAGATAGATGCGGCCCAATTCCACCGCCGGCAGCGGGCCGACTTCCGCCGGGGCCGGCGTGCCCCAGCGCAGCTGCGCGAAACCGGCCCATTGCCCGTCCTGTTCGACGATCAGGGTCAGCGTGTCCGGGTCGCGTATCTCACGCGCCTGCAGTTCCGGATGGTAGGTGGCCTCGAGGAACGCGGCCAGGTTTTCCGGCGTGCTGCACTGGCCATTGGCGGCGAGGAAAGTCCGGCGCATCAGCGCGGACAGCCCGGCGGCATCGGCCAGGCGGGCGGGACGGATCACGGTATTGTTCTTCATGGGACTTCCCTGTGTCTGCCACTGTTACTTCATCGTAAACGCACGACGGGAGAAGGTCAGGACATTGCACCGGGTCACCCGGTCGCGCCCCGCTTCCGCTGATTTCCGACGACCGCTCCAGGCAATCGCTGTCTGCAGGACGCAGAATATCCGTGGTGCGGAGGCCGATGCATCGACCTCTGCCGTGCAGCCGGCGAGTCAGGCGACGACGCAACACATCGATGCGGTGCCGGAAGCGAATTCCGCGGTGCAAAGAGCAAGCGCGTACGGCGCCGGCGACCTGATCCGGAAGGCAAGCTGCCGCAACGGATGGGCAACACGCATCGTCTGTTGGCCCAGGCGGGACGTCGCCAGCGCGCCGCTGACCAGAATTTCCTTGTGCGGAAGCAGATCGGCCAAGTAGGACTTTTCCCTGGACAGACTGTCGAAGCGCCGAAGCTGCGGCCATAGAACCGGCGCCTGTTCGAGCAATGACATCTCGTTCAGGCGACCGGGGCTGGATTTCGCGAATTCCGGATCCCATCCGATCTTGAAGGCATTCAAGGTGTCGCCCAGCAGAAGATTGCTGGAAGATGCGATCACCTTGCCGTCGCACAGCGTTTCGGCGAACACGATCGCGCCCGCTTCTTCGAAGCGCGCGCTCAGCTCACGGAAAAAACCGGCCTGTTCGGCCGAGGACAGCAACGAGGTGCCGTTGGCGCCTTTCCAGCCCGCGTGCTCGAGTCGCATGTGTTCCTGCACGGCTTCCATGCCATGGCGGACGCGGAAGCCGACCTCGCCGCGCTCCGCCAATCTGCGTCGGCATCGGCGCAGATCCTTGAGCGTGGAATCGGGGAATCCCGCGAGCGGGGAAATGCCCGCGCCCAGGTCCAGGACCGGCCGCTCGAAACGATGGCGCTCGAACCAGCTCCCTCCAGCCTCGCACGCGTTATCGCGCAAGGCGGAGAAGACCGGGCAGGCGGCAGGCACGTTGTGGAACTCGATGGCGTGCGCAAAGGAGTTGCGTCCTTCGGCATGATCCAGCAATGCACGAGCGACAGCGACGGATTCGCCAGGCGCGCACAGCATCCCCGAACGGAAGGTGTGCAGTGTGTGATAGCTGCGCAGGTGTTGCACCGGTATCCGCCAGCCCGGTCGCTCCCGGGTAAAGCAACCCAGCCCGATCAGCTCCTTGCCGCCATTGCCGGCGCGCTCGATCATGACCACCATTGGGCGGTGCCGTGGCGTCAACCAGCGCGCGGCGGGCAGCACGAACTGTGGCGTCGCGAACGGATTTGCGCTTGGCAGTCGGCGCGCCAGCGCATCCCAGGCCCCCAGCGAGGAGCTGTCAAGGGCGTCGAGCTCGCTTGTCCGTAGCGTGATCGGCACGACCGGTCACGCCGCCACGGCAATCATCGGGTCGCCCCGGAAGCGCACATACCCGCGATGTGCCGGACGCGTGGGAAACGCGCACGACGGAGTCGAGGGTCGGTCGAACGCAAGCATCGCCCGCACCGAAACGTCTGGAAAACTCATTGACTGCAAATCCCCTGTGAGCTGCTGCAGAACCGTCACGGCCTGACGCCGGACCCTTTCGTGCAGCCCGTCCCGCATGCTGCAAACGCGATCGGATACCCCGGCAGGCCAGCGGCGCCATGCGGCCATTCGACCCGAAAGGCACTAGAGGGTCAATGCGTCGTCGCTTCGGTGGGCAGGGTCCGTTTCCGCCGGATCGGCCTGCGCCTCGATCGGAGGCGGCACTTCGCCCAGGGACGCTTCATGCGGCGCGAGGCAACGCTCGTTCGGGGGTACCTGCACCAGCAGGTGGTGCGGCAGCAACGCGGACAGGGTGGCAAACAACCAGGCGAGCAGTTTGCGGATGACGAACAGGAAGTGGACTTGCATGGGGCACCCCGCCGGTATCGATGGCCGGCAGGATAGGGGGCCGGCCGCCGGGGTTGGGGACCGCTGCGACGAAACCCGGTAATGCGCGATGGAACCGGGGATCGGCGGCATGGAGAACCATGGGCCCATCCGGGGGTAATACCGACATTTTGCCGATAGCTGGTAGCTGGTAGCTGGTAGCTGGTAGCTGGTAACTGGTAGCTGTGAGCCGGTAGCAGGAGAGCAGCTCCTGATTTCCGGCTACCGGCTCACGGCTTCCACAGCGATGGAAGTTATTCAGACCCTCCCTGACGACTCACGTCCGCCGCTTCCAAGCCCTACTCGATCCGCAGGATCGTCGCCGACTTGGCGGCCAGCGACAGCGGCTTGTCGAATGCGACTGCGGCGCCCGTCATCGCGTCGCGGCCGCGACTCCCCGCGTCGATGAAATCGCCGAAGCGATCGAGCGCCAGCGACGCGGCTTCGGCATTGCGGTTCAAGGCCACCATCACCGCGCCGTTGTCGTCGTAGCGGAAGTACACATAGACGCCATCCGCCGGGACGAAGTGCTGCAGCTTGCCGTGCTGCACGACCGGAGTGCGCTTGCGCCATTGCAGCAGGCGCCGCAGGCAATCCTGCGCGTCGAGTTCGGCAGCCGAAAGACCGGCACCGGTGAAGGCGTTTTGCGCATCGCCGGCCCAGCCGCCGGGCATGTCGGCGCGGATCCGGCCGTCGTCGCGTTCGCGCGGACCCTGCATCAGCGCTTCGGATCCGTAGAAGAATTGCGGCGTGCCGCGCATCGTCGCGAGGTAGGCAATGCCGAGTTTGTACAGCGCCGCGTCGCCGTCCAACTGGGCGAGCATGCGCGTGGTGTCGTGGTTCTCGGCGAACACCACCAGCCGCGAGGCATCCGGATACAGATAATCGTTGCCCAGCATTTCGTACAGGCGCCCCCAGCCGGTGCCGATGTCTTCGGCTTCGGTCAACGCGCTGCGCAAGGCGGTGTGGATCGGGAAATCCATCATGCTCGGCATCCGTGGAACATGGCCGTCGGCATTGGCCTTGCCGCGTTGCCAGTGCGCGACCGTGGCCGGGTTCGCGCTCCATTCCTCGCCGACCATGCTGAAGCCGGGATACTCCGCAAGGATCGCCTTGGCCCATGTACTGAGGAATTCGCTGTCCGCGTAGCCGAAAGTATCTTCGCGGATGCCGGAAAGGCCGGCGTACTCGATCCACCACAGGCTGTTCTGGATCAGGTAGGTGGCCAGGTGTGGATTTCGCTGGTTGAGGTCGGGCATGCCGGGCGAGAACCAGCCTTCGACGAAGCCCGCGCGGTCGACCGGGGCAGCATGCGGATCCTGCACCGTGGTCCGGCGGTGGTTGGTGGGCGCGAACTTCCCGCCATGGTTGATCCAGTCCGGCGTGGGCAGGTCGCGCATCCACCAGTGCTGCGACCCGATATGGTTCAACACCACGTCCATGATCAGGCCGACGCCCCGCGCGCGCGCCTTGGTGGAAAGAGCGCGGTAATCCTGGTTGCTGCCGAAGCGCGGGTCGATCAGGTACAGGTCGGTGATCGCATAGCCGTGGTAGGAGTACCTGGGCTGGTTGTTCTCCAGCATCGGCGTCGGCCACAACTGGGTGAAGCCCATGCCGGCGATGTAGTCCAGGTGCTGAGCGATTCCGGCGATATCGCCGCCATGGCGTCCACCGGGCGCCGTACGATCCGGCGTTTCCAGCATCCCGGCCACGCGGTCGTTGCCCGGATCGCCATTGGCGAAGCGGTCCGGCACGATCAGGTAGATCGCATCGGATGCGTCGAATCCGCGCCGCGACGCCGAGCCCGGCTCGCGCGCGTCGAGGCGGAACGGATGGCGCGCGGCCACGCGATCGCCGTCGAGGAATTCGATGTCGAAGCTGCCAGGCGCGGCCTCGGCGGCGATGTCTAGGGTGACGAACAGGTAATTGGGATTCGCCACCTTCTGCGCATCGACCAGGGTGACGCCGGAACGCGACAGTCGCGGCGTCAATGCCGCGATCGCTTGGCCATGCACCATCAACTCGACCTGGTGGTGCTTCATCCCCACCCACCAGCTGGCCGGCTCAAGGCGGTCGATGGCGTAATCGCGTGCCTGTGCGGCAGTGCTCAACACCAGGCCGAGTAGAAGTGCGATCAGTATTTTCATGCCGGAATCCCCGAAGCCGGCGCAGGACCGATGCCGTCGCCATTCATGAACGAGGCTACAAGCCATTCCACCGGTTGACGCATGAATTCGTATGTACTGCAATGCAGCGCGACGACTCACGCATCCGCATTCATCGCGGTCTTCACGCACGGCAAGCGGGTGTTCGCGCATGTTCGCCGTGCACAACGCTCATGCGAGGAGCAATCCATGAACCCGCACGACCCCAACCCCGCCACGCCTCCGCGCCCGAAACCCGGTGAGGTACCCAGCCCGGTCAGGGACGTGCCGCCGGGCCAGCCGACCGATCCGGTTTTCCCGCCGCTGCACGACCCCGGCGTGAACCCGGATCCGGGCGCACCCGATCCGGCCGACTCACCGGTTCGGCATCCGTAACCGGACGCGGAGCAACCTCTATCCGCCGCGATACTCGGCAACCACTTCCTCTGGCGTGGGATTGGCCTTGGCCTTGCCGTTGACGAACACCACCGGCACCGGCCCGTTCATCACCGACAGGACTTTCGCGACCTCGTCCTGCGAGGACAGATTACCGAACTCGGCGTTTTCCGAGCGCATGTAAGGCACGCCCTGGGCCGAGAGGTGGCGGGCCAGCGCTTCGGCGCGTTGCGCGGCATCGGAGGGACAGTCGCGGGGCGCGAAGATGACGATGCCCCGGCCGGCCTGTCCATCGGGTGCCGGGATCTGGACGAAGCCGCGGCCGCCACCCGTCCTGCCGGAGTGCAGCCGCTTGGCCACCTTGTCGCCCACTTCGCTGATGCCGCCTTCCGGCGCATACGCGCTCCAGAAACAGATGCCGACCACGACCACGCCGACCGCCACGCAAGTCTTCAATGCATTCATGCGGTTCCCCCCGTTCGTCGCGATTGTATCGGAGCGATCCCGTTGCGACCAAGGGCGATCCGCGCGGCAACGCGGTTTACTCCAGCGCTGCTATGTCGATGACCAACGGCATCAATTCACCACGTGACAAGTTGCCCGAGATTCCACACCGCCACTTCCTGGTCGCTGTCGTCGTAGACCGAGAACCTGATGGTCTTCGATTCATCGCCGGACAGGAAGAAGCAGGCCGCGTCGCGCGCCAGGCGCTCCTTCGCGGCCGGCGTGCTCTGGTGCCAGGCAGGGCCCACCCATAATTTCGGACGGCCGTTGTCGACGGATGCGTTGCGCACCAGGCCCGTCGCAAGCGCGGCTTCGAGGTTCGACCGGCACTCCTGCATGCGTGCGGCGACAGTAGCCTCGTCCGGTGCCCCGCGTGGCAGTACCGGTGCTGGTGCGGCGCGAATGGCGGGCTTGCCTGCGGGCTTGTCTGCGGCCGGCGAGCATGCGGTCGCCAGGAGCGCGCCCGAAAGCGTCGCGGCGACGAAGCGGCTGCCTGCCGATCGTGGTTTTCCGGACGATGGGTACCTCATTGCGACGTGATTCCTGTCATGGCACCGGCGTCGGCGTGGGTAGCGGAGCCGGCGCGGAGTGCGGGGGCAGGTAATAGGCAACCCGGTCGAAGAAGCGCTTGTAGAATCCGGCGTCGCGCACGGTCTTGCTGGCCACGCGTACCAGCGAATCGTCGCTGCTGCCGATCGGCAGCGATACCGACCCCAACACGCCCACACCCACGCTGGCCGAGGTCGGGTTTTTCTTCAGCGCGTAGCGGTCCTGCACCGCGCTGACGAATACCAGCGCCTGGTCGGCGCCGTGCTCCACGCAGGACACGCGCAGGTCGAGCTGCTGGTGATCCTCGGGTCCGGGCTGGAAATTCTTGGTCGCCTCGACCGTTTCAGCGGTGGCGCGGGTCACCACATAGCCCTGCCCCAGCAACGCGCGTCGCGCCGCTTCGCATGCCTGCGGAGGCGCGGCCGGGTAACTGCGCGAATAGATGTTGTCCGAGTCGAAGGACTCCTCCATGAACAGTGGCGCGGATTTGGACTGGTTCGCCGTGCCGCATGCCGGCAGCAACACGCAGGCGACGAGTGCGACCCAAGGGAACGGGTAAAAGGACATGGCGGCCAGGACGACGCTTGAGGAAGGACGAAGCATACCCATTGCCGCTGAACGTACGCGTCCCCGGCGGTTCGTTCTGGTAGGTCGTTGCCAGGACCAGGGAGCTCTGCGGCACGCCACATCCATGCTGCGCGCACACCCTGCCTGGAAAACCTGCGCGCAAGACCTGTTGGGCATCGTCGAAGAAGTCGTGCCCCAGGGGCTGGCGGCCGACGACGGCCGCAGCCGCGGCGCCATTGTTGCCAGGGGTCGTCGCGTCGGCCGATCGCGCTCCGTAAACGGTCGGCAGGCATTCCATCAAGGAAAACGACCGGCCCCACGATCGTTCCCGGCCGGATTTCCCCTGCGACCCGAACCAGCTGCCAACCTTCGGACGCGACCGCAACCACGCTTTTGCGTGGCAGGCGCTAGACTGCGCGCCCCGGTCGGCCCGGGCCAATGAACGAACGGACCCACGATGATCAACAACGATGTGATGCGCGGCATCCGTTACATGCTCGACCTCGGCGACGGCAAGGTGGTCGAGATCATCCAGTTGGCCGATGCGGCTTTCCCCATCGAAAAAGCGGACGTGCCGGGACTGTTGAAGAAGGAGGGCGAGGATGGTTTCGTCCCGTGCGGCGATCGGGTCCTCGCGCATTTCCTCGACGGACTGGTGTTCTACTACCGCGGCCGCGACGAGAGCCTGCCGCAGCGCCCGGTGGAAGAGCGGATCAGCAACAACCTGGTCTTGAAGAAGCTGCGGGTCGCGTTCCAGTTGAAGGACGTGGACATGCACGGGATCTTCGAGCGCGCCGGATTCCCGCTTTCCAAACCGGAACTGAGCGCGCTGTTCCGCCAGCCGGGCCACAAGCACTACCGCCCCTGCGGCGACCAGATCCTGCGCAACTTCCTGAAGGGGCTGACCCTGCGCTATCGGGGCGAAGGCTGAACCAGACCTGGTCAACTTACACATTCGCATGCGCGGAACAGGGGAAGCGCTGTCGATACACGGGATCGCTTGGACACACCGGTGTCGCGTACCAGCGGAGGACTCGAAGACGAAGTGCGGGCGCTGGAACAAAATAGCCCGATTGGATCGCCTCGCCGCCAAGCACCTACGGGTTTTCCATCCGCCTTGTTAAGTTTTCCGCAATATTGGCGAGACGCGGTTTCGCGCCCCCGTTACGGCTGGCCGTTAGCATCGGCCACACAGGCTTCCTCACCCGAGGAAGCGATATTCAACGGAGCACGTAACGATGAAAACCTTCAAGACAATGGCGACCGCGACCGCCTTGCTGGGGATGGCGGGATGGGCCTCTGCCAACGAAAACGCCACGACGACCCACAAGATCGGCATGCTTGATACCGACATGGACGGCCGGGTTTCACTCACCGAGTACACCGCCAGCGGCAAGACCCGGGAAGAATTCGCCAAGATCGACGTGAACGCTGACGGATTCGTCAACGCGGCAGAAATGGAAGTTGGCGAAGAACGGGGTCCGGTGCCGGGTGAAAAGAAGGATGCCCGCGCCAAAGCCAAGCCGCAGACGACGACCGTGCCGGAATCACAACCTACCGACAAGGAGAAGTGATCGCGTGGTGCAGCACCCGACCACGATCCGGAAGGAGAAAGCGGGCGAACTGTTGGCGGCGAAGCCGAAGGGCGCAGCAGGCCTCCCTGCGGACAGTTCGCTCCACCTGGCGGTGAAGTGCGTTGGAGTGGATCGGGTACCGGGAAGGCCGAAGCCCCGTCCTGAGCTGCCTTGCGGCGGCGCAAACTGCGACCCTGCATCCTTGGCTTTCGTGCTTACCGAGGCAGCGCGGCCTGCTGACCTGTGCCCGGTCCATCCAACCAATGCCACCCGTTCTGGCGGCACCGAGACTGTCTAGTCCACTCCATTTTGCAAACCCGGGCGCGTGCGGACGTTCAATCTTGCCTGGATAGATCAGCACAAGTACGAGGAAAACCTCGATCCGCCTTGCGCATGGCGCGCGTGGCCCTGCTACCGGGCAAGCCTGCCCATCGCGCGCAGGTCCCAGCGGATCTGCATGGGCAAGTCGCCACGATAGGCCCCCACATGCACATGCGGGCTGCGCGACATGCCGTTGTTGCCGACGCTCGCCACCACCTGGCCGGCGCTCACCAGGTCGCCGGGCCCCACCTTTACCGCGGTCACATGCGCATACACGACCACTACGCCATCGGCACGCTCGAACAGGAGCATGCTGGCCGGTGGGCGCCCGAACCTGCCCGGCTGGTTGACCACCTCGTTCGCCAGTACCGCCTTGACCTTGCCGTCGAACGGCGCCAGCACCTCGGCATGCCATCCGTACCAGTCCTCGTTGGTCTTGCCATCGCCGCGGTAGAGCTTGCCGAATGCGCCATCGCTACGCGGATCGAATCCGCCCATGACCATGCAATCGGTGCCGAGCGCATCCCCGACGTAGTCCATTTCCCCCTCCGCATGTTCGGAACAGACGAAAGGCTGCCGATACACGGGGCTGATCTGCACCGATTCGATCACGCCGGTATCGTTGCGCACCAACGGTGGCGATTCGAACTTCACCGCAGGCGACGAAGCGGTTTGCAAGGCAAGCAGCAAGGCGATAAGCGACATGGCGCAATTCCGTTTGGATCTCGGCTGGATCCTAGCGGCCGCGCCGATGCGGCGCACCTGTCGGTAGTCACGGACGATCGCAGCGGCAGAACGGCAAGGACGAGCAGCGCAGGCAATCATCGTGCCGCGCGGCATGGAGGCGCATGGTCCATGCAATGGCCGTTGGACCGATCGGGGAGCCGGCGACTCCTGTCCTGCCCGCAGTGCAAATCCGCGAAGTACCGTCTTCGGCGACTGATGCGGATGCGCTGCAAGCGCGTGGTTCATCCCGCCTTGCACGCGCTGTTTGTGGCCTGGTCCGGAAGAAAGTACGGTAAGCGCATTCGCCGCCGATGGACCGGCGCCGCCCAAGGAAGCGCAATCAACCATGAAGTACATCGTCGTCACCCATGGAACGGAGGGCGATGCGCGCCCGCTTGCGGCGTTGTGCCGCGCACTGATGGATGCCGGCCATGAGACCAGGCTGCTCGCCGACGCCGCGACGCTCGGCAGCGCCCACGCACTGGGCGTACCCACCACCGCGCTCACCGGCGACATCAGGGGCGCGCCGCAGCCGCAAGGCGGGATCTCCGCTGTGGTCGCCAGAGGCTGGTTTCAACGCCACCGCGAAGGCGCTGGCGCGCATCGCCAATGCCAATACCGAGGCGTGGCTGCGGACCACGATGGAAGCCGGTGCAGGCTGCGATGCGCTGATCGTTTCGGGACTGGCGGCATTCGTGGGCCTGTCTGCCGCTGAGCGCCTGGGAGCGAAGGCGATCGGCACCGGCCTGATCCCGATCACGCCGACGGCGGCGTTCCCCTCGCCTTTCCTGCCGCCCGCCCATGTGCCGCGCATGCTCAACCGTGCCAGCCACCGCTTCGTCAATGCGATGCTGTGGCGCGCGTTCCGCAAGGCGACCAACCAGGCGCGCGAACGCGTCTGCGGACTCACGCCACGCGGCCCCGGTCTGGACCGATGACGATGTGTACACCAGTACAAGCATTGCAGGACACCGAGTCAAGCGAAGGGCAGATCTTGTCCTGCGATGCACGGAGCCGCGAACCGAGGGGCGTATTCAACCCGCCTTGCGCGCACCGGGCTGTGTAACTGCCTTCGTCCGTTTCGCCCGCCCATGGCGATTCGTCGCCGAATCGGGGACCTCGTCGCATTCCGATAGCCAGCGCCCCGCTGCCGTGGCAGCCTCCGGTTTCCGCCCATGGCAGGCATAGGAAAAGACATGTATCCACGTCGATCGTTGTTGATGGCCATGGCACTGGCCGGCTGGCTTGTTTCCGGGAGTACCTCCGCCTCGGATCCGCAAACATCGGCAGCATCGCAGGCAAGTCCCGCCCTCGACCGCACCATCGAGCAGCGGATGGAAGAGGCCGGCCTGGTCGGCCTTGGCGCAGCGATCATCATCGACAGGAAGCTGGCCTGGAGCCGGGGATACGGGTTCTCGGACAAGCAACGGGGCACGCGTTTCACCCCCGATACGGTCATGAACATCGGCTCGATCAGCAAGACCTTCACCGGCGTGGCACTGATGCAGGCGGTGCGGGACGGAAAGCTGTCGCTGGATGCGGACATCAATGCCTACCTGCCTTTCCGCGTGGTCAATCCTTCCTTCCCCGACGACCCCATCACCCTGCGCCAGTTGGCGACACACACCTCGGGCATCGCCGATCGCTGGTCCGTGTACCAGGACACCTACCACTGGGGTGGCGACGCGCCGGAATCGTTGGATCGTTTCCTGAAGGGCTACCTTGTCGCGGGCGGCGAGCAATATTCGAAGGAGAACTTCCTGCCGTTCAAGCCGGGAACGCATCGCGAGTACTCCAACATCGGGGCAGGACTTGCCGGATACATCGTCGAACTGGCCGTTGGCGAAAAACTCAACGCCTACACCCGCCGACGCATCTTCGAGCCGCTGCACATGGACCACAGCGGATGGCTGTTGTCCGAGATTCCACTTGCCGCGCATTCGACCCTGTACGTGGTCCAGGACGGCTTCAGCATTCCGATCCCGCCGTACGGTATGACCACCTATCCCGATGGCGGAGTGCGTACTTCGGTGGCGGACCTGTCGCGGTTCTTCATCGCGCTGCTGGATGGCGGGCAATACGGGGAAGCGCGGATCCTCGACCCGTCGTCGACCGCCGAAATGCTCAGGTTCCAGTACACCGATTCGAACAAGCCAGACAACGTCCTGTTGAGCGAGAAGAACTCGGGGATCTTCTGGTCCACCAAGTTCGATGTCACCCGCATCGGCCATGGCGGTTCGGATCCGGGCGTGCGTACCGAAATGCTCTCCGACTTGCAGAAGCACGTCGCCGTCATCCTGATGACCAACACCTCCCTGTCCGAAGCCGAGGGCAAGGTCTATGCCTCGCTGTTCGACGACCTCTGGCAGTACGCGACGACGCTGGAACAACAGGCTCGACAGGACTGAAGGACCACTCGCAGCGAGGCTGATCGACCGATAACGTTCGACCGCCCGCATCCGCTCGAATCACGCGATGGCCATCGCTTCACGCAATCCATCGTGAATGCATTTGCTTCCTGATTGGACCGCTCGCGGGATATTGCTTCCCCTATTCCGCACTTTTGCGCTTCTACCGCGCACCCATTTCATTCCTGCAGCGATGGCAGTCCGGGCATTCCGTCGGGACCCGTCGCACGGAAATCGCAGTTCCCTCCCCCATGCGATGTCCGCCGCAGGAGCTCAATGCAATGACCCACAAGAAAATGCTTTCCCGTACCCTGTTCGCCGTGCTGATGGGCGCCGCCGCTTTCGGTGCGCAGGCGGCCGAAGCCACTGGCTTCTATGCCGGCGCCGGCGCCGGTCAATCCTTCGTCGACGAAGCCAACTACGACGACGAGGACACCGCGTTCTCCGCGTTCGGCGGTTACCAGTTCAATCGCTGGTTCGGCCTGGAGGCCGGCTACGCGGACCTGGGCAAACTGGAACCGGATGTCACCGGCGCGGATCTGGAGGCCAGCTCCGTGTATCTCACGGCGGTCGGCACGTTGCCGTTCACCGAGAAGTTTTCCGGCTACGCCAAGGCGGGCTTCCAGCGATGGGACCTGGATACAGCGATTCCCGGCCTGACCGGCACCACCGACGACAGCGGCAGCGACCCGACCTACGGCGTCGGCCTGCAATACCGCTTCAACGACGCCGTCGCGCTGCGTGGCGAATACAGCCGCTACGAGATCGAGGACCTGGACGCCGACCTGGCCCAGTTGCAGGTGCGTTTCGACTTCTGATCCCGACGCACGCAACCCAAGGCCGCCGGTCCATGCCGGCGGCTTTGTGCCGTCAACGACAGGACAACAGGTGCGCAGGCAACCGCGTTGCCCTCGAGTGATTCTGTTGCATTAAGAAAAGCCGGATGAACCCTGGTCCTGCCATGGGTCGCATCACGTCGCATCGCACCGGAGCGTGGCGCGGCAGGCCGGAGTCCCGACCCGTTCCACCTCCCCTCTCCTGCGCGTTGTTCTGGTCCTGCCGCGGCACGGACATCGAATTCTCCGGTGCTGCTCGAATATCGGAGAGACAGGGGCAACTCGGTCTTGGTCTGTAATCGGATCACGCCAGGGCGAACTTTGCGTCATGTGCGGTGGCCCGGATCGTGCCACGCCTGCTGCACCTTCCGGCCGCATCGTCCTGACCGCTTCCGCGCAGGCCAGCAATGGCGGAACCCCGGCGAGGAAGATCTCCGGCTGGAAGCCCGACGCGTTCCGCGCGAACGTTTCGATAAACTGCGCGGCAACACAATTCGTCGACGGCGGTTTCTGGCGTTCGCCAGCCAGTCTTGCGCTCTACGCGAAACCGCGGCCTTGTCCGATCGGGTGGTTCAAGCGTCGTGTCAATGCGATCCAGCCGGATCATGAATTCTTTCGGGTGGGCCGCGCCATCGTGTGGCCCCTGTTCCATCGACGACCTGCCGTGGGCGCGTGTTGTCGACGCCACGACGCCAGGACGCCACCGCCAAACGTCATTTCACTCCAGGCGGTAGCCCGGACAAGCGCCCATGTTTTTTCAGGATTCGCAGACCACCGAAGCCGCCGGCATCTCCATATCCGTGCGCGCGGATGCCCGCGCCGTCCTGCTCGCCCACGCGTAGATCATCAATCCCCCCAACGCGGTGGCGGCGCCGACGTAACCGGTCGAGGTCCAGCCGTAGCCGGCGGTGATCGCCATGCCGCCCAGCCACGGACCCAGTGCGTTGGCGGTGTTGAACGCGGCATGGTGCGAGGCCGCGGCCAGGGTCTGCGCGTCGCCCGCCACGTCCATCAGATGCGACTGCAGGATCGGCCCCAACGCACCCATCAAACCGATGGCGACGGTCGCCAGCAGGATCGTCGGCAGGCTTCCCGCCATCCACGGGAACAGCAGCAGCACCACGACGGCCCACGCCAGCACCACCCACGCCCCACGCAACTTGAAACGGTCGAACAACCAGCCGCCGGCGAAGTTGCCGATCACCCCGCCCACGCCGAAACCGGCCAGGCCCAGCGGGATCCATGCCGCCGATACGCGCGTCACTTCCAGCATCGTCGGTGCCAGGTAGCTGAAAACCGCGAACATGCCGGCAAAACCGATCGCGCCGATGCCCAGCGCCTGCCACACCGGCGCCCGGTTGAACGCACGCAGCTCGGCCAGCGGGTTCGCCCTCGCGGACTCGGCCTGGGCCGGCAACCACACCGCCAACAATGCGGCGGTACCCAATGCGATAATCGCGACCGCGGCGTAGATCCAGCGCCAATCGATCGCTTGTCCCGCCCACGTCGCCAGCGGATTGCCGATCAGGATCGCCAGGGTCAGGCCCAGCATGACGATGCTGACCGCGCGCCCGCGCCGATGCGGTGGACTGATCGCCACCGCGGTCAGTGCCGCCACGCCGAAGTAGGCGCCGTGCGGCAGGCCGGCGATGAAGCGGAACAGCATCATGCTGTGGTAGGTCGGCCCCAACGCGCTGGCGAGGTTGCCCAATGCATAGAAGCCCATCAGCGACAGCAGCAGGGTCTTGCGCTTCCAGCCGGCGCCGAGGATGGCCAGCAACGGCGCGCCGACCACCACGCCCAGCGCGTAGGCGCTGATCAGGTGGCCCACCTGCGGTTCGCTCACACCCAGCGAGGCCACCATGTTGGGCATCAGCCCCATGCTGGCGAATTCGCTGGTGCCGATGGCGAAGCCACCCAGGGTCAGTGCGAACAGGATCAGGCCGACCTGGCGCGGGCGCAGGCCGGTCGCGTCGTGCGGAACGGGATCAACGAGGGGAACAGAGGCCATGACCCATTGTGCTGCGCCGCAGCAAACCGGTCGAGACCGTGACTGGAACGCTGTGGCCCGGCCTGCAGTCAATCGGCCGCGGCGTGGCTTGGCCGGGGCAGGTGCACGCCGGCATCGGCACGGTTGGCTCGACCGCGCGCGCAATCGGGGACGGGAACAGCGCAGCGATTCCTGCAGGTGCGGAATCCGTACGGGCCGCGCATCGGCGCCCGACCTATGGACTCTTTGGCGGACACACGTTGTTGGCGTGGCGGAATGCGAGCTTCCATTGTCCTTCGCGCCTCATCCATGCGTTGGTGTAGCGACGTTGCAGGCGTTTGCCTGCATTGGGCGCGCCAGGCGCGGGAACGACGACCTCGCCCCCCATCACCACCACCATGTCGGGAAAGAACAGGAAACGCTCGGGCGTGCGTTCGAAGGCGGTGTAGCGGATCACGCCCTGCCTGATCAGGTCGAGCAGTTCCTTCTTTTCCTTGACGATGCGGCCGGTGGGGTGGTTCACGGTCACCTCGTCGTCCATCAGCCGGTCCAGGGACCTGGCGTCGCCTTCGAAGATCGCCTTGGCATGGGCCAGGTCCAACGCGCGGATCTCCGCCTCCAGCGCCGCGTCGGGCGCCGCTTCCCCGGCGAACGTGGCGGCGCTGGCCAACAACATCGCCAGCAGGAAAGGAATGCGCGTCTTCATGGATCACCTCGTGGTGGCTGTTGCCTGCATCTGATCCGGTCAACGGCAATGCCGAATCCCTTCGGACATCAAAGCGCCCGCTTGCCGTGGTCACGCTCGCCGACGGCTGTCCCGCCCGATCCGGGCCAGCCGTTTCCATGCCGGCCAGACCATGTGTCCTGCTGCTAATATCCCGCCGCAAGTCGACACCGGGGAAGGCAGGGGAATGGCGAACTTGATGAGGTGCATGGCACTGGCGTGCCTGTTGTCCACCACCACCGCCTGCCAGCGATTCGCTGCGCCGGAGGAGCGCATCAACGCCGCCGTGCCGCTGGGCGGGATGGCGACCCAGGCCAAACAGGCTTTCGACGCCTTGGCGTTGGCCCAGTCCTTCGATACCGGGCGCATCGACAACGAATTCCGCGACCGGCTGAAGATGCGGGCACTGGAATGCGCGCATGGCTATTCGCCTTCATTGCTGCAGGGCCAGGCGCATATCCGCGAACAGTTGAGCGACGCGGAATGCTTCGAGAAGTTCGACCAGTCGCTCGCGCAATGGATCGGTCTTCGCCATGCCGGCCTGTTGCTGGCCGCCCCGCCGCTGCGGCCGATCCCGACGCGGAAGATCGCCCCTTGGCTGGTCGCCAGCGAGCGCATATCGGAAGGCAGCTTCGCCCGCCAGGCCGGCATCGCCGTCCTGCATACGGGAAAACAGCACGAGGTGTTCGACCTCGGCAGCGGCGAGCGCCTGCAACGGATCGCACGCGAGGGCCGCAGCTTCGTCGTGGACATCTCCGACAACGGACGGCTGCTCAGCCTCAACCAGGACCAGACGACGGTGGTGCTGGACCTGGAACAGGGAAAGCCGCTGCTGCAACTGGACAACGTGCGCGACCAGCGCCTGTTCTGGGTCGGCCAGGCCGGTGCGCTGTACGTCCCCGACGATGAGCGCGCGCCACTGTTCGTGGACCTGCTCAACGATCGCCGGAGTCCTATTCCCACCAGCCTCAACCGCATCGCTGCGGTCGCGCCCACGCCCGTACCGGGCCGTTACGCAATGCTGGGTTCCACCCGCCACGCTGCGATCGACCTGGCCCAGGACGCGCAGGGCTGGAAAGCCACGCTGGCCCTTGAAGCCGAACCCGGGCAAGCCGTCGGCCACTGGCCGCGCGGCCACCTCACCGCCGATGGCAGCACTTACGTCGGCCAGCAGAACGGCCCGGTCCTGATCGACTTGCGCACGCTGGAGCTGCGCAAGCCCGAACTCGCTCCGCTGATGGTCGGCATGATCGTGCCCACGCCCGATCCGGACACCCTCTACTTGTTCGGCCATTACCGCTCGGAGAGCGACATCCAATACCAGGCGCTGCTGTATTCGTGGCGCAAGCACACTCTGGCGCCGGCGCAGGTCGGCAAGCGGCTGTCCTCGACCCTGACCTACCTCCCATCGGTGCGGCGCCTTGCGCTGCGCGACGACTTCAAGCTCATCCTGCTGGATGCGCTGCCGGCCAGCCAGGCGCCGATCGACGCCGATGACTACCTGCGGCAACTGCCGGTGGTCGAGACGGACCCGTCGCCGGCCGCGAGCGGGGATGCGGATGCGGCACTGGCCGCCTGGCGCGCCGCGGTGGCGGCGCAGGCCTCACCTGGCGCCCGCGGTGCCCGGGCTACCGACAGCGGCCTCGCCGCCCTGGCTGCGAACGCCCTCGTCGAAACGGTAGGCGTGTACGAAGGCGAAGGCGCCGTGCATGGCGCAGGCAGCAACGTGCGCACGCCTGGCACCGTGCAGATCATGGTCAGACGCGGGCAGCCGGTGATCCTGGTGCTGACCTCCTACGAGCCGGTGAACTGGATCGTCAAGCCGGAACCCGGCGCGAAGGTGCTGGCAGTGCTGCATGGCGGCTACCACCCCTCCCAAGTCTACGGCGCCGGCGAGGCACGCACCATCGACCTGGGCCGCGTTTACGCCCACCGGCGCAGCGACGCCGGCTTCAGCCAGCTCGATGCCGAAGTCCGGCAACGCAGCGGCAAGGGAATCGGCCGCTTCCAGGGCAGCTACCGCGGCAACCTGTTCCGCGTGGGCGGCAACAGCCCGTAAGGTTGCGGCGGGGATGGCGTCGCGTGGCGAGGACGGGGCGCCTTGCATATGGAAGGCAGCGTGTTTCCGCCCTCACCCGGGTTGCCGCAGCGCAGGGATCGTCCGGATGGGCCGCTCTCCGATCTCCGCGTCGTTGCCGTGGCGCCGTGCCGTCTCATGCCACTCGGTTGTCCGTAACAGGAGCGGAAAGAACTGAAGCGGGGTACGGACTTCGGTGACAAGCGCATCGGTGGGGATCCCGCGGCTCGATGCGGGTGGTACGCAAGGCAACTGCCGTACCGATTTCCGCTGGGCGAGAACATGCGACAGAGTCGGGTTCCGAAAACAAGGCCAGAGTGTCAATGAAAGATGCTCTGATCCCCTGCTCTTGCAGACCTGCTCTTGCAGGCCTGTGCCGCAGTACGGACAAACGAAACAAGGGCGCCGGGTTGATGGAGCCAACCCGGCCCACGGCGCTGACCGGCCTTGCATGGGCCGTTCCTGGCGAAAGAGGCAACGTCGCGCCCGCGGATTCGCCTCGGGCGTCGGCTAGTAGCGCGCCGCCGCCAGTGGCGCATCGGCCCATTGCCAGGCGGCTGCGTGCCTCCGCGAGGTTTCGCTCGCGGCGTCCGCCTGCCCGAGTTCCCGTTGCGCCTGCGCCAGGCCGAACAGCGACCAGCCATTCTCCGGATAGGTCTTCAGGTCCTGGCCGAATGCTTCCGCCGCGCCCCTGGCATCGCCCGCTTCCAGCAACGCCGCGCCAAGGTACGGGCGGATCGGCAGCGGCCAGTCGGCCGGTTCGTTGTAGATCAGCGCATCCTCGGCCGCGACGGCTTCGCGCAGCGCGGCCAGGGCCTGCTTGCGCTTGCCTTGCGCGCGCAGCAGTTCTCCGCGCAGCAGGGCATCGGCGACGCGCAGCACGCCATCGGCGTGGTTGATGTCGTAGAAGGCGACCTTCGCCATCGCGGGGTCGATCGCGATCGCATGCAGCGCGCCCGCATCGCGCGCGGCCTCGGCCAGCGCGCCCTTGCGCACGTGCGCCATGCCCCGGGCGAAGTGCCGGATCGCAGCCGGGTACGGCGCCTCGCCCGGCGCTTCGGCCAGGGCCAGGATCGCATCCCAATCTCCGAAGCGGACCGAGGTGAACAAGGGCGCGACCACGAACTGCTGCATGAATTCCATCGGCGCTGCGCCCATCGCACCACGATCCGCACGCTGGGCGGTTTGCGCCGCCGCCTGCAACGCCAGGGTCCGCGAGCCGGTCAGGCCCGTGGTCATCGTGGCGAAGTGCCAGTTGTGCGGCACGTAGCCCAGCGGATACACGCCGTTGGTGCCGCGGCACACCGCGAGGAATTCCTTGTCCGCGGTGGTCGCGGCGAGGTTGCTCAGGGTCGCGTCGTGATAACGGCCAAGGCGGATGTAGGTGTGCGCGGGCATGTGCACCAGGTGGCCGGAGCCGGGTGCGAGCGACGCGAGCGCGTCCGCGTAAGGCTCGGCGCGTCGTGGATCCGGCGAGGCCTCGGTGGCGTGGATGTAGTAGTGCATCGCGCCTATGTGGCGCGGGTTGCGCGCCAGCACGCGCTCCAGTTCGCCGAGGATGCGCGGGGTGTGTTCCGTCTGTTGTCCTTCGGCCGTCCAGTACGCCCACGGCGTGAGGTCCATCAGCGCCTCGGCGTGCAGCGTGGCGGCATCGTCGTCCCCGGGGAACCCGGCCACGACCTTGCCCATTGCCTGCGCATAGGCCTGGTCCAGCGGCTTGCGGTCGTCGGGAGCCGGGTCGGCATAACGCAGCACCAGCGCATCGATCAATGCACGATCGGCCGGCAGGGCGTGCTTCGACAGTGCCTGCGCGCGCCGTGCGAGCGCGGTCGCTTCCCTGGCCAACGCCGGGTCCATCGGCAGGTTGATGTTCGGGCCCAGCACCAGCGCCTGGCCCCACACGCACATCGCGCATTGCGGGTCGAGCCGCGCCGCCTCGGCGAAGGCGCGCCCTGCTGCGTCGTGGTTGAAGCCGTAGGCAAGGCGCAGGCCCTGGTCGAAATAGCGCTGCGCGGCGGGCACGCGCACGTCGATGTCGCGATGCAGGTCGCCGAAGGTATCGAACAGGGGCACGTTGCCGGCCTTGGGCGCGAGCGCGGCATCGTCGGCCGCCCGGGGTACCGAATCGCAACCTGCAAGCAGGACTGCCAGCAGCGGCAGGATCAAGGATCTACGGACCATCGTGATTTTCCCGAGAGTGGCTATCAGGCAGCAACGCAGCATTACGCCGCGAGCGGACAGCGTGGGCTTCTTTGTGGCACGGCCGGGCCGGATGTACCACCCGCGCCACCCGCGCCACCCGCGTCGACCGCGTCGTTTCCCGGAGATCAAGGAAGCGTGAGTCCGCAATGCGATGCCGGATGCTATAAATCCGCCCCACTTGTCTCGCACACGGGAGCACCATCATGGAAACCCAGGAACTGCACCGCGGTCGCCTGATCGACCATCTGCAGCTGGTCGTGCGCGACCTGGCCGCCAGCCAAGCGTTCTACGGCGCGGTGCTGGAGGTGTTGGAGGTGCCGATGGGCGGCACGGGCGAAGATTATTTCTGGGCGGACGAGTTGTTCGTCTCCACCGCCGACAGCCAGGCCGCGCAGGGAAAGCTGACCGGCCGCCACCACCTGGCCTTCCAGGCCCGCGACCGGGCCATGGTCGATGCTTTCCACCAGGCGGCGCTGGCCAATGGCGGCAGCGACCACGGCGTCCCGGGCGAACGCGCTTATCACCCGGGTTATTACGCGGCGTTCGTGCTCGACCCCGATGGCAACAACATCGAGGCCGTTTTCCATGGCGAGGCCAGACGCAGTGCGGACTCGGTGAAGATCGAGTTCTGAGCGCGACCGAATGCGGGTTCCGGCACGCCGTGATCCGCCCATACCACCGACGCGGACGTGGACATGTTCGTTAGCGGAGGATGCAGGTGACGCCGCATTGCTCTCACCGACAGGTAACCGTGGATGCGGATGATCGAAATCCCAACCAGAGGAAGCCACCCATGCCGCGCGACATCCTGAAGACACTCAAGAGCGAGCACGACGACCTCCGCAAACTGTTCAGCGACATGGAGGACACCACCGATCGCGCGAAGAAATCGCGCGCCGAAATGCTGGCGGATATCGAAGCCGGCCTCATCCCGCATGCCAAGTGGGAGGAGCTGGTGTTCTACCCGGCATTCAAGGCCCGGGCCGACCGCGACGGATTGAAGACCCATGCCGAGGCGGTCCAGGAACATCGAGCGGTCGAGTTGACGGTGTTGCCCGACCTGAAGACCAAGCCGACCGATTCGGTTGATTTCGCCGGTTCCGCCAAGGTACTCGGCGAGTTCGTCGACCATCACGCCAAGGAAGAGGAAAAGACCATGTTCAAGATGGCGCGCAAGCTCTTTTCGGCGGAAGAACTTGCCGGATTCGATGAACAATACGAGCAGTGGAAGGCGAGTCCTGAAGCGACGAAAGCGATGGACAAGGCCCTCAAGCAGCCAAGCCCGGTTCCCGTCGAATAGCGGGCATCCACTCCTGAGATGCGCACTCCCGGCAGGTAAAGGACCATGGCCACGGATGCCTGATTGAAGGAGTTTGCGTGGAACAGCTGGCCCAAGCGGCGACCAGGCAAGGGTCACGGCCAATGCGGGCAGCCATCTCCGATGAAAGTTTTCGAAAGGATGTTCGCGGATCGACCTACCGATGAAGCCGGGCATGCGCGCGACGCAGAGGTAGGGAACCGGATCCAAGGAGTGATCGAGGGGTCGAACACTGATCGCCGCGCGCCATGTACCTCGGCAACCAGACCGGGAAGCGGGACTTCAAGAAGGTGTTCCCGAAACCCTCTGCGGGCAGTCGCGCGCGTTGATAGCGCGCGACTGCCCGGACGGAGGACTTTCGACCTGCTTGTGCGCCCGGCTATTTGCTGCGGGCGGGCAGTCGCGCCAAAGTGCGCGCCGCAATGTTGTCCAGGCTCTTCTGTGATCCGTCGCCTTGTTTGACCGCGCCCTTGTTGAGCGCGCGCCACAACACGCGGACCGTGCGTGGCTCGATCATTTCGACCATCAAGCCGCCTTCGGCCCGATCCGTCGTCACCAGTTTCATGTTCGGCTTGCTGTCGTTCATGACCACCAGTTGCGAACACGAACTCCAGTCGCAGGCCACGATGTTCAGGGGCGTCGCGCCCTGGTCGCCTTGCACGGTGGCTTGCTGCGTCTCCTCTACGCCCACGCCATAGGCAAGGATGAAATCGGCCTCGGCTGGCTCGTCCGCGAGCCGGTAGCCCTTCGCCTGCATGGCCTTGGCCAGCGCCGCCTTCAACCGCGCCTGCAATTGTGGATCCTGCAAACGGGGGTCCTTTTGCACGTCCTCCACTTCCGGCATGGCCACCCAGGCGTAGGTCGGCCCGGGCAGCGAGGTAGCGGATTTGGATACCGTGGCTTCGGTTCGCGAGAGGGGTACCGGTTCGGCGGCGGCGTTGGCGGCAAATGCAAGCGGGAGTGCGCAAACGACCCACGCGACCCACATCGGTTTCACGAGCTTCATGGCCTTTCCTTCAGGAGGAGGGGTTTCCACGACGGAGCATATCCAAATCGGGCCCGGAAAGTGTTCGCTTCACCAAGGGGCGGTTCAAGCCCGCCGCAGGCTCGCCGACGCGGCCTGGTCCCGGGCTTCGTACGCGCTGTGGGCCATGCGAAGGCAGTCTCGGCGTGGCCGACGCGGTGTGGCGATTGAGCTATCCCAACCCGCCCTGCGCTGCCACGGCTGCTTCGCACAGCCGCGCTATGTAGCGACTGCCCTGGTCCGCGCCACGTTCGTCGGCCGGTGCGAATTCGGTGACCGTCAAGCCGACCAGCATGCCGGTGGCGGCTACCGTGCGCATCAGTTCCAGCCCCGCCTCGAGCGACAGCTTCCCTTCGGGATAGGCGACGTGCGGAAACCCGGCAGGATCCAGCGCATCCAGGTCGAAGTGCACATGGATCGGTCCGGCAAGGGACTGCCCGGATTCGTGCCAGGAAAGCCCATGCTCCCGCTGGAATGCCCAGTCGCCGTCATCTCCGACATGCGCCCCGACATAACGGAATCGCGTCGGTGGCAGCGGTGCCGACAGCAGCGGCCGCAATCCGGCCGGGGCCGATCCCATGATCGCGGCCACCGGCATGCCATGGAGGTTGCCGCTGGGCGAAGTTTCAACGGTGTTGGCATCGAGGTGCGCATCGACCCAGACCACGGTCAGGTCCGGATACTGCCGGTGCAGGTAGTCGATGACGGCGATGTCGCAGGCGCAATCCCCGCCCGCGGTCAGGATCCGTCGCGGCCGTTTTTCCTCCAGGATCGCCTGCGCGGAACGGAACTGTTCGAGGATCGCGGTCCAGCGATTGATCCCGCCCCTGGCATCGCCTTCGCCGGCATCGGGCACGCGCACGAGCGGCCCGTACCGGCGGCAGACGTCGGTCGCGGCCTGCGCGCCCCTGCGCAGGTTTTGCGGACGTCCGGATCCCTGCCACTGCGGATAGGACAGGACCAGATCGAATTTGCTGCCGGTAGTCTGCAACGCTCGCTCCTGCCGCGGACGGGCAGCCACTCTACCTTGCGTTAGGCCCCGCTTGCTGGCGTTGCGTGCGCAGCCAGCCGGACTCGCGTGGTGATTCCACACACACGAAAGCGATGCGTGGGACGCCACCGCTCTCGGAAGCGTCTGCTGGCGCCGGCCCACGTCATGCGTGTCCCATGCCCGCTCGGGATTACGACCGCTCAGGATTCCCCGTTCCGGGGAGGCGTGCTTTCAGCGACACTGTGGCGGGGATGGATCAATTGGGAGAGGTCGAAGCCCTGTGCGGTGGCGGTGGCGAGGAAGTCCGCTTCAACTTCTTTGGGTAACGCAGGCTGGCGCGCCAGCAGCCACAGGTATTTGCGGTCCGGCGAACCGACCAGCGCCGTCCGGTATTCCTGGTCCAGGCGCAGGATCCAGTAGTCTCCCTTGGTGAAGGGGATCCATTTCAAACCATCGGGCAGGAAGCTCACTTGGAGCTTGGCATTGCCGCTGCCATCGACCGGGGTGGCGTCGCCGACCGACTGTTCCGCTTCGCCCCTGCCATTGCGCGCACGGTTGTCCACCTTGACCTTGCCGTCTTCCTGCAGGCTGTAGGTCGCTGTGATGTCGGTGAAGTCCGCGGGTTCATGACGCATGGGCAGGCGCGCTATCCCATACCAGCGGCCCAGGTAGCGCTGCAGATCGACGACGGGAACAGTGATCGGATCCGGCTGGCTCATGTGGCTGCTCTGTCGTCAAGGAAAATCTGTTGTATAGGTAGTCTGGTAAAGGTCCTGTCATTGCCGGTGCATTCATCCAGCTCCCGTCGCCCTGTCTGCGCGCATCGCTAGCCTGCATCGCTCGCGCTGCGCTGCGACGCTTGCTGCGCTTTTGTTTTCTGTCGGTGGAGGTCGATGCAACAAGCGCCGGCCGACAGATGAATATTCACGTAGTCCGGTTGCCCGGCCCGCGGCTTTTCACGTGTGCGCAACTGCAAGGCGCCCACCCTGATCGCACTCCCATATTGCTCGGAATCGGCCAGCAACTGCCCAGTTCCCGAGGAGATCCATGATGAAACGTTTCCACTTGTTTGCAATGCTCGCGGGCGGACTGATGATGGCGGCGGCCCATGCTGGTGACGACAAGGCGCGGATGATGGACACCAATGGCGATGGCATGATCTCGGCCAGCGAGCACGAGGCGGGCGCCAGGATGATGTTCGACAGGATGGACGCCGACCACGACGGCGTGGTGACTGCGGCCGAGATGGACGCAAGTCACGCGGCGATGGGCAAGGAAGGCAGGAAGAGCCACGACATGTCTTCGGCCGAAAAGATCAAGGCGATCGACACCGATGGCGACGGCATGATTTCGGTGGGAGAGCACAGCGCCGGGTCGCAGGCGGTGTTCGCCAGGATGGACGCGGACAAGGATGGCTTGCTCAGCAAGGCGGAAATGGAAGCCGGCCACGAAACCATGATGAAGAAGTAGCGCTTGAATAAGTAGCCGGCATCGCTGGCCTGCGGTGCGTGTACCGCGCGCACCAATCCGCTGGATCCACCGCAACGTTTTTTTGGAGGTCCCGAATGAGTCCATCGAAGAAGTCGGAGTTGCCGCCCGAACTGGATCCGTCCCGCGGCGATGCGGAGCTGGAACACGGGCACGTTCCGGGAGAACAACCCGGCAAGCGTCACAGCGAGGAACGCAACGATCCGGAAGTGCAGCCGGGGGCGAGCGATCCGCCAGGCAGGTGAGACTGCCGGAATGGAATGCTGACCGTCGGTTCAAACACCTGTCCGCAAGAGGCGCCCCCCCCCCCGCGGTCTCAGATGCTATCGAGGTACCGCATGGCTTCCTCGAAGAACCTGGCCATCGTCAGCATGGACATGCCGAATCCCAGGCCGAACCACAGCAGCGTCTGAACGCACACGCCCTCGTAGGCGCGCTGCGCGCAGCTCGGTTCGTACATGTGGTCGAAACCCAACGCGAAGCAGCCGGCTGCGGCTATCAGCATCGCCAGCAGGAACCACCAGGAGAATCGTGGGTAGCGAACCATCCGCGTTTGCCTGCCAGACGGCCGGATATCGGGGTTTCATTATCTACGGACGAGCCCGGCAATTTGTGCGGGCGGGCAGACTTTTCCGATCCAGCGCACCAGGTGCCGCGTATGGTTATCGAGTTCCTTCGGCGGCCTCGACGCATGCGCAATTACGGCTCGCGCGCGCTGGGCACTACTGTGCGTGCGCCGTGCAATGGCAGGCCCGCCGTCACATTTTCGCGGCTCCCGCCACGATCCTGTCGATCTCCAGCCCATGACTTCGTCATTGGATTGACAGCCCCCTTTCTGCCAAGGAGCACGCCATGCTGCAACGCCATCCGATGTACGCCTACCTGCCCGCCACCGACGTGGCGCGCGCAAGACGGTTCTACGAAGACCAGCTTGGCTTCAAGCCCGGACCCGAACAGGCCGGTGGAGTGACCTACGAGTTCGGCGGCGGGACCGCGTGCTTCCTGTATCCCACGCCCAACGCCGGCACATCGCGCGCCAGCCAGGCGTTCTGGCAGGTGCCGGACATCGAGGCAGAAGTGGCGCAGCTGAAGGCGCGCGGGGTCGTATTCGAACGCTACGACATGCCCGGGGTGGAAGTCGATGGCGAGATCTCCACCGGTGGCGGTGCCCGGGCTGCATGGTTCAAGGACAGCGAAGGCAACATCCTGGCGCTGGTGCAGGTCTCATAGGGCGGGGCCCAGGCCCGCCGCATGTCGGCCCATCAATCAAGCAGATAGGTTCTCTGGAGTGGCCCCCTTTTCAGGGCCGCCGCAGGCGATGACCCGCTTCGGAACCGTGAGGTGCCTTCAACCCGCCTTGCGCGCGTTACGTGGTCAAGGCTCGACATCGTATCCGGCGTAGCGTTGCGCGACTCCGGCTTCGAAACCGATCCCCTTGGCGATGTCGTCCGCTGCGGTCGGGTCGTTGATGCTTGCCTTGGCACGACCTCGCATGTAGTAGGACGAACCGGAATCCGGATTCAGCGCAAGTGATTGGGTGTAGCTTTCAACGGCGCCTGTGTAATCGCCCTTGCGAAAACGAACGAAGGCCAGACTATTGAAGTTGTTGGCGTCTTTCGGCTCCAGTTCGATCGCCTTTTCACAGTCGGTCTTCGCGGTATCCAGGTCTTGACCCAGCACGGCGAGCGACCAACAGCGTCCATTGCGGGGCACGGGGCCGTCGTGTCCCATCTGGATCACCTGCGCGTAGTCCTCGATAGCGTGCTTCTGATCGCCGCTATCCGAGTAGGCCTTGCCTCTGTTCTGGAAGGCCACGTAGTCGGCCGGATTCAATTCGACTGCCCGGCTGAAGTCGCTGATGGCCGGTTCCAGGTTTCCCAGGGTCCCGTGGACTATTCCGCGTGAGGCAAAACTCACCGACTTCGAAGGATCCAATTTGATGGATTCGTCCAGGTCGCGTAAAGCCGCGACCATGTCCTGCCTGGTCATGGCCGCGCGTGCCCGTGAGAAGAGCAAGTACACGCGCTCCTCCCTGGTAAGCGTTCCGTCCGCGAGCAGTTGGCTGCACGTTGCGATGGCGGCATCCACCGAATGTTCTGGATTTCCGCAAGCGGACATCTGCGCACTTCGCTGGGAAGCGCCTGATGCACCACAGGCCGTAAGCAGACAACCCAGGAACACCAAGGCATTGCGCATATTCATTCCCCGATAGCCAATAAGATCAACGATAACAATCAAGCGATCCTGACGTGACGTGGCAGCACTTGTCTACGCCGACGCCCAAGGAGCTAAAGGGGACGGTGATAGTCAACTCATTTGACTGCCTCCATCCCACGTCAGTCGCGCGGCGCGGCGGCGGAGGTGTCGTCAAAGTACACCGCATCGCGGAACGCCTTGTGCAGCGGCACGTGTCCGAACGGCAGCCACTGGGCGAACACGACCGCCGTGATCCTGTTCACCGGATCCACCCAGAACAGGGTGTTGGCCGCGCCGTCCCAGAAGAATTCGCCGACCTCGCCCGAGGCTTCCGCGGCGCTTGCCGGCGACGCGGTGCGCACCGCGAAATCGATACCGAAGCCGACCCTGCCCTTGCCCGGCAGCCACGAGGTGTCGGTGATTGCCTCGGGCAGCGCATCGCTGGCCATCAGCCGCACCGTGGCCGGTTGCAGCAGGCGCGTGCCGTCGAGCTGGCCCTCGCCGACCAGCATCCGCGCGAAGCGCATGTAGTCGTCCAGGGTCGAAACCAGCCCCCAGCTGCCCGGCTTGCGCGCGGTGTCGCGGCCGTTGATCTTCCAGGCCTCGGCATCGTCGATGCGGGTTATTACCCCGTCGTCGCTGCGCCGGTACAGCGCGGCCATCCGCGGCCAATCGCCCTTGCGCAGCGCGTAGCGCGTGTCCTTCATTTCCAACGGGGCGAACACGTGCTGTTGCAGGTAGCGCTCGAACGGTTGCCCGGACAGCACTTCCACCAGTCGC